>AGBJ01000001.1_pt1 | contig 40217 bp, 41 predicted proteins | sample 768721 | NCBI WGS metagenome assembly AGBJ01 (sample SAMN00779238, study PRJNA67915) | hypersaline lake metagenome
TTTAATATAAGGATTTTGAATGCTTGATAAAGTTTTCCATCTGCTAACGGTAGAATACTCTCTTGTACTTGCTATGACACAAGAGCATTTTCAAGCGGTTAAAGCGATAAGAAATGATGTTATTGTGAACCACTATCCAGAAGTTGAAGAAAGTAAGAAATATGTTTTTAGTCAAGATGACGAACAATCCTTTATCTATCTTTTACAACATAATGCAACTAAAAAGTATGTTGGATCGGTAAGGATCTTTTTTGTCAATGAACGTACACCTGTAAAAAAAATACCTATGGAAAAAGATTTACATATCAAAGATATTGAGCATTTGACACAAGATCTTCCTATCTGTGAGATATCACGTTTTGCTTTAATTAATGATCAGATCAAACACAAAGACTTTTCCGAACTACAATTAAGAACCTATCTTTCATTAGCACTGATGTCTGCGACAAGAATCAACATTTTCCTCAATCACTATGTTAAAATGTTTGCCATTATGGAGCGTTCCCTGCATCGTATCTTAAAAAGACAGAGGGTTGCATTTACCTTAATAGGTGATGCCATAGATTTTCATGGCTTAAGATTCCCCTATGTCATTAAAAAAGAAGATTTTTTAATGGCAGGAGAAAGTACAGAGGGAACTATGGGTCAAATCACAGAGTATTACCTTCACGAACTATGTAAAAATCCAGAAGATTTTTGGCACTTTATAGACAGACATCCTTATTTGGAACGTTCAGATATTCAACTTGACAAGATATGTCAACACTTCAAGAAATATGGAGAGGATCATGACTTGAAATATATTTTTGACGAAACCGAAGTGAGCGAATGAACTTAATGCTTAATCCTATAGATCACCGCATACATCAATGGAACATAGTAGAGGTTCAATACAGTTGCCCAAGCGATACCAAAGCCTAATGAAATAGCCATAGGCTGAAGTATAAGCGCCTGTCCCGAAGCAAAAAAGATCAAAGACGATAACCCCAGAACCGTCGTCACAGAGGTCAATAAAATAGGACGAAGTCTCATCCCTGCTTTTTGCTGTATCTGTGTATAGCTCTTACTCTCTTTTATGAAGTCCAGCATGATCAGTCCATCATTGACCACCACACCTGCAAGTCCTATCATCCCCATCATTCCCGGCATGGTCATATGAACTCCCATCAGTTTGGTACCGATCAAAGCACCAAACAAAGAGAGCGGTATCGTAGTGAGTATGATACCTGGCAGCACTAAAGAGTTAAACATCCACACCAGTGTGATAAAGATAAGAAAAACAGCGATAAGCAGCGCCTGTCCCAGCTCTCTTTTAAGCTTTTCATTCTCTTTCTCTTCCCCTTTGATAATGATCTTCACCCCTTCATTCTCTATCTCTTTCAAAAGTGGCTTCAACTCTTTCATCACCTCAACAGGAGTGATCACTTTCTTCTCCACTCTTGCAAAAAGAGAACGTACTTTTTCACCATCTTCTTTAAATATTTTGACAAAACTCTTTTGATAGGTAAAGTCACATATATCTGACAGCTTTACGATTTGTTGACCATCAGGTGTAGTCAATTTAAAGTCTCCTATCGCCGAAGTATCCTCTTTATACCTATCTTCTATCTTCACCCTGACCAAACCTTTTTCATTGAACATTTTTGCATATTCAGCTTTAAGGAACGCACCCTTAAGTACAGAAGTCACATACCCTTCACTAAACCCCAACTGTTGTCCATACTCGTTGACACGTAACTTGAGTTCTCTCTCCCCTTCATTGGCATTATCGGCGATATCCTCTACTCCATTGATAGTGTCAAGCTTCTCTTCCACTCTTTTCATAGCCGTCAACATGATCTCCCGGTCTGGATGTTCGAAACCTATCTCTATGTCATTGCTTACTATCCCTGCCTGCTGTACATAGACGTTAAACTCTTCATAGAGTTTTTTGCCATGGACCTCTTGTTGTTTAAATTTGTCAACAATGCGCTCCTGTATCTCTTTGGCGATCTCCTGGGAAAGTCTACCTCTGATCATGTTACTCCCGTCATACTCCAGGGAAAACACAGGATTGATATAGGTGTCAAAAAAGTTTTCAGGTGCTTTTTCATGAAGGTTGATAAATATCTGGAACATATTTTCCCCTAGTTCAAAACTCTGATCTTTGTTAAACTTGAATCCGATCACCGAGGTGACAGAGTCCATCTCTTTTTTGTCCAGTATCTCCAGTAACGCTTCTTCTATCTCTGTTACATAGACTTCAGTATCTTGTAGGTCGTTATTTATGTTTACTTTCCCATTCAAGTAAACCTGCTGTGCATCAAACTCAGGGAAAAGCTGGAATTTCGTGATCTTGATCATGCCCAAAGTACCCAATACGATCAGCATCACTATCAAAACAAGCGAACGTTTTTTATACTGTAAGAGTTTTCCAAGAAATCCGTGATACCATGCTATCCACCCTTTCCAAAAGCTCTCATCCTGTTTTTCTTTTGTAAAAGTACCCATAGTAAAGAATTCTTTTGCATGCAGTGGCAAAAAGTAAAATGCTTCAAACAGGGAAGAGAGCAGCAGTACCGAGATCATCACAGGAAGTACCTGCATGAACATCCCCATTTTCCCGCTCATGATCAACAGTGGCAAAAATGCAAATACCGTGGTCAGTGTCGCTGTCAACACAGCAGGGAACATCTCCATAGCCCCTTCTATGGCAGCATCTTTGGGATGCTTTCCCATCTCCATATGTCTATAGATATTCTCTGCCACTACAATGGCTTCATCTACCAGCATTCCAAGGGCGATGAGTGCCCCAAGCAGGGTCAACATATTCAAGCTGTAGCCTATCATATCCATCACCACAAGGGTGATGATGAAACTTGCAGGTATCCCTATGCCAACGACCCATGCGATACGTATATTCACAGACAAAAAAAGTGCCAAAAAGACCAGAATAAGCCCAAATAAAATATTGGAAGAGACCAGGTTCAAACGGTTTTTGATCCATATGGAAGTGTCGGTATAAGCTTCAAATCTTACCTGTTCATAATTTGCATTAAAGTCTGAAAGAATTTTGCGTATCTCTTTACTCAAAGCAATAGCATTCCCCTCTTTGCTTTTATTGATATTTAAAGAGATATTCTGCTTGCCATTATAATGAGATATCTGTGTAGGATCGCCCAAACCGTAATACACATCCGATACATCACGCAGTCGAAAAGTTTTACCGCCTACACTCAGTAAGGTTTGGCCTAATGCTTCTGCACTCTTTTCACCATTGATCGTAGAGATATAAAGATGATCTCCCTGCCCGTCAAGTGTACCCGCCGGAAAAATGCTGGAAATACTTGAAATAGCCTTATAGACAGAAGATTTATCCAGACCATAGGCATCGAGTTTTTTCTGATCCAGCCTGATGACCACTTCTTCATCCGTATCTCCACGGATCTCTATACTGCTAAGGTCATGGATGAGTGCCAGTTTGCTTTTGAGCGCATCTGCTGCATCGATCAATGCTTTTTTCTCTACATCCCCTGAAACTGCTACCAGTAAAAGCGGATATTCATGCACCACAATACGGGCAATAGGCTCATCCATATCTGAGGGAAGGTCCCGTCTTGTCTTGGAAATGATGTCTTTCACATCAGAAAGTACCAACTGAGTGTCACTGCCGGGTTTGATATCGGCATTGATACTGAAACTTCCGTTTTGAATACTCGTGTAGAGGGTATCTATCTCAGAAAGACTTTTAAGTTCATCTTCTATACTTGTGACAACCATTTTGTCCAAGATATCTGCACTGGTACCTATATAGCCACCCTGTACAGAGATCTGATCAAGTGTCGAAGGAGGAAATATCTCTTTGGCAATATTCTGATAGGCGAATACAGAGAGCAGCACCATAAAAACCATCAAAATATGATTGATAATAGGCTTTTCGACTGCAAAACGAATAAAACTACGTACCATTACTCTGCACTCTCATCGTCAATCCTCACGAATAACAAAAATAGTATCTGTGACTCTGTTCTTAAACTTCAAGGCTTCTACACTCTGCTCAAGCATGCGTTTTTCTGCTTTCAGTACGGAAACCTCTCTTTGCATTTTATTTACTACTTTGCTTTCGTAATAGATCTGATTACTTAAATAGATCTTGATCATGGTTAAGATCAACGTAATGGACACAGACATTAGTATCACCATGGACATACCGAAAGTAATGCCGTTAGGCTTGGATTTTTTACGCTTAGGCATCTTTTGTAAACCTGAAACTTCTGAGTTTTGCCGACCTGCTTCGGGGATTTACTTTGAGTTCCTCTTTGGTTGCGGTGACAGGCTTGGAAGAAAAAGCCTTCCCTATAGCATGGTTCTTACCACAGGTACACCGCATCGCCTGGGGGTCACAAATACAAGCCTGTGCCCATTTCTTGAAGCGGTTCTTGACTAGACGGTCTTCCAGGGAATGGAAGGAGATCAGAGAAACGACCTCCCCTTTGACATGTTTTTTTTCCAGGGCATCCAGTAACCCTTCTATTTCTCCCAGTTCATTGTTCACTTCTATACGGATGGCTTGAAACATCAAAGTTGCGGGATGTATCTTCCCTCCTGAGGGAATCACGCTTTTAGCGATCTCACTCAGTTCGTTCGCCGACTTGATAGGCTTCTTCGCTCTGGCTTCCACTACCGCAGCAGCCAATTTCCTGAACGAGCGCACTTCCCCATAGGTATCAAAGATATATTCCAGTTTTTCCTTGGGGTATTCATTCACCACTTCATAGGCAGAAAGTGCTGCATTGGCATCCATACGCATATCCAGCGTTTCAGAGGTAAAAGAAAAGCCTCTGTCTTTTTTGTCCAACTGTAAAGAGGAGACACCAAAGTCAGCCAGTACTGCCACGATAGGAGCTTCTTCCAATGTAGGGAACACGGTTGCGAATGTACCCTTGTACAATGTACTGCGGTCCTTATAGGGTTCCAGACGTTTTTTAGAAAAAGCCAACGCTTCATCATCCCTGTCTATACCTATATGTTTCAACCCTGCATATCTTGCTAATATTTCAGAACTGTGCCCTGCATATCCAAGCGTACAATCTACAAAATACCCTTCACCTACATCTTTAAAACTCTCTAACACTTCGTTCAACAGTACAGGTATATGAGGGGTTTGCATCTGTATCCTTTGCAGTTTATGATCTTTGTATTCTAAACTTCTTTCTCATGAAAAAGAACCATGAAAGAGAATATTTTTAATTATCAATGTTATAATAGCGAAATTTGATGAAAAAGGCTCTATTTATGATGGATAAACACCTCATCGACGACATTAAACATATCTCACTTTCACTGTTTAACAAAAATTTCTTTTCTGTCTATCATGGTTCCATCTCTGCAAGGGTCTCTAGCTATGGATTCATCATTAACTCTAAAGATACCATTCTGGATGAAGTGACAGAAGAATCTCTTGTCAGACTCGATTGCGCAAAGAGAGACTATCGTTGGAATATAGCCAATCCTGATGCACACATCCACGAACATATCTATAAAAACATTCCCAATGCAAAGTATATCTCTTATACCATGCCTCCTTATGCAACAGCCCACTCACTCAAACACGGGAAAGTCTCTCCTGCAGATTATTATGGGAAAAAAGTGATAGGCGAGATCATAGTCTATGATCCGAAAAATATAGATGACTGGCTAGAACGTGCCCCATATGAGATACCGCAATTTTTTCAAAAGCATGATACACACCTGCTTCTTATCAAAGGTTTTGGGCTGATCTCTTACGACAGGGACATCACAGAAATGGCAAAAAAGATCTCTATTTTGGAGAACTCTTGTAGATTACTGGCCTTATCTGCCAATCTTTGACGTACTCCTATGCATGTTGACATCGGTAAAGTGTCAACACTTCTGCAAAGCATACTTTTGTTATACTCCTTGAAATATACTCTATATACAGGATAGCGGATATGAATCAAACGCAAAAAAGATTAAGCATCATTAACTATGCCATCTCCATCACCGATGTTGAAACCATACAACTTCAGGTTTTAAAATTAGCCTCGCTTAAAACAGATGTAAAAATACAAGAGATCATTACCGCGATCCAGGCAGAAAACTATGCGCAGGCACAACAGCTTATCACCCGCTATCTTGAAGCCCCCACTGAGAACATTCTACAAAGAAGTGCTCAGGAAGCACAAGCAGTGATGACTTCAGAAGCGCAGGATATTATTGATGAATTTGATCTCTTTATCACTTCAGACACGCAAGACAAGCCACAAGAAATCGATATCAATGATTTTATTGTAGACACACCTCCTACAGAGGCAAAAAAAGAAAAGCGCGTAGATTACGAAGCCCTGCTCAATATTGACGTTGACAATGTAATGACAGATACCATAAAACCAGATACTGCGCCACCGTCAGAAGACACCTTCTTCCATGCACCCAAAGAAAAAATGACACAAACGATAGATACCACTCATGTACCTAAAGATACTTTTTTTGATACGGAAGAAACGACACAAACTGAAACGCTCAAAGAAGCGCCCATGCAGGAAGAGAGTGTCATAGAAGAAACTGTCACCTTCACAGAAACAGAACTACCTGACCCAAATGATCCTTTGCAAGAACTCAAACCTGTTCTCAATATACAGGAAAAAGAGCATCATACACCCTACAAAACGATCCCATATATTGATCAGAAACGTATCAGTATGCAAAAAGAATATCCTCCGGTTGAAATAACCGATGAAATATCTGACTCCGTTACGAATTTGCTACATAAGATAAGTCAGGAAGGTTATACAGAAAAAGAAATTTTAGACACACTCGATACTGTCAAAACACTGACCGAAGAGTCCCTCTATGCGGAAGCAGCCCAGTTACTGCTCATCTGTGCTGCAACAGAATCCAGATTTGCACAATTCATGTTAGCCAGAGAACTCTATAAAGGTGTTTTATTGGATCAAAATATATCTGAAGGGTTTAACCGGATGTATAGTTTGGCTATGGGGGACTATCCTGAAGCACTCTGCGATCTGGCTCAGTTTTATGAGCATGGTGTAGGCACAGGTAAAGATAAAAAAAAGGCAGAACAGTTCTATAAAGAAGCTATGGATTTTGGTATCAAAAGAGCAGAAAAACATCATGCGCGTTTAACAAAAAAGGGTCGTGGTCTCTTTGGATCAAGAAAGTAACTTTTAGTTCAAAACCTTCTAGATCCCTTCCTGATCCTGTTGCATCATTTTCCTATTTGTATCAGACCAATTACAGTCCCACTCAATTTCACATTAGCGATAAGCTTATTTTAGATAGAATATTGTACAAATTTTTTCGATTGAAGGTAGATGAAGTATGATTAGTTGGATGCAAAAACACAATAAATATCTAGTATGGACGATCTGGGTAGCCACCATCGCATTTATTGGTGCAGGTTTCGTAGGTTGGGGAAGTTATAATTTTGGATCCAAAGCCGGGAGTGTCGCCAAAGTAGGTGATGTTGAGATCAAACAAACAAAACTCAATATGGTATACAGCAGCCTGTACAATCAGTACAATGAAGCTATGCAAGGAAAACTGGACGATAAAACCGCTGAAGAGATGGGACTGATCAAACAGGCATTCGCACAATTGGCAACACAAGCTAAGATCCTTAACTTCGCCAAAGAGCTGGGCATCATCGCTTCAGACGCTGAAGTAGCAGAGAGATTGAAAAATATTCGCTGGTTCCAAAAAGACGGTGTTTTCAATAAAGAGATCTATGAGGGGTATCTTAAAAGTCAAAGACTCAGAGCCAATGTATTTGAAGAGACCCTTAGAGAAGAGCTTATCATTCAAAAGACACTTTCCCTGCTCACGGTGGGTACTTTACCCCTGGAAGAAGAGGCTATTGCTGCCGCACTGAATGTAAGTGACAAGTTGGCATACAAAGTGTTGACAAATGATGATCTGAACTTCGTCTTAGATGAAGCAAAAGTAAAAGCTTACTGGGAAATGCAGAAAGAGAACTTTTTGACAACGAAATCTTATGCGCTCTCCATTGTTTGGACTGAAAGTAAAGAGACGGCTGTTACAGAAGAGGAAGTGAAAGCACATTATGACAGAAACAGTTTCAACTATACCGATGCCGAGGGGAAACAACTGCCGTTTGCAGAAGCCAAACTGTTGGCAACCAAAGACTTAAAGATAAAGAAAACAAAAAAAGCTGCGCAGAAAGCCTATATTGCATTTAAAAAAGGGTTACTTGATAAAAGTGAACAAATCACGCTGCCAGTGGGGGATGCCAAACTTACAGATGAGCTGTGGAGTGCACTTGAAGAAACCTCTGCAGGAGAGATACTCAAACCGAAAGTAGTGGGGGAAAGTTATGCCACTGTCAAGATAGAGAATATCATACTCCCAAGGGTTAAAAGCTATGAAGAGGCAAAAGAGGAAGTTACTGCCCTCTATGCAGAGCAGGCGAAAAAAGAGGCACTTTTTGCATTGGCAGAGACCACACTTAAGAATTTTGATCAGAAGGATGCCATCATCTCTGATTTTGTAAAGCTAGAAGAAAATGTCAACCTGAAACCATTAAATAATCAGGAAACTTTACAATTTTTACAAAAACTCTTTACATCATCAAAAGAAAAAGGTATCATAAGCATATTCGACAAGGTTATAGTTTATAATGTATTAGAACAAAAACTTATGCCGATGGATGTAAATCAGACAGAATTTGTAAAAAATACTGCGGCTAAACTGAAGCAAAATACATTTGAATCAAATTTGATTCAAATGTTAGACAAAAAGTACCCTACAGAAGTTTATATGGGAGGACTGACAAATTGAGTGACACAATTTTAGCTATAGATATCGGGTCCACTAAAATATGTGCTATCATAGCTGAAATAGAAGACTCCCAAGTTACGGTACAAGGCCATGGCATCGCTAAATCCCAAGGGGTTAAAAAAGGTGCTATCACTAACATAGAGCTTGCTTCAAAATCTATCAAAAAAGCGATCAACGACGCTAAACGTATTGCAGGAAGCAACATTACTTCTGCAACGGTTTCCATCTCCAATGCGTATGCAAAAAGCCTTAACTCCACAGGTATTGTCAACATACCCCATAAAGATATTTCTATCAAAGAGATCAATCGCGTCATGCAAACGGCACTTTACAATGCAAACATACCCAATGAGTATGATGTTATTCATGTCCTGCCGTACAATTTCAGAGTCGATGATCAAGACTTTATAGAAGATCCATTTGGCATGAATGCAAGTCGAATGGAAGTAGATGTCAACATTATCATGACACAGAAATCGAACCTTTCCAATCTAAAAAAAGCCGTTCGTTCTGCCGGTGTAGAGATAGACGGTATTGTACTTAGCGGGTATGCTTCTGCCATTGCTACCATGGATGAAGATGAAAAAGAGCTTGGTGTTGCCGTGATAGATCTGGGTGGACAAACCAGCAACCTTGTGGTACATACAGGAAACTCCATCAGATATAATGATTTCCTGAGAGTGGGTTCAAACCACATCACCAATGATCTCTCTATGGCACTGCATACACCTTTACAAATAGCAGAAAATGTAAAAGTACGTCACGGGAACCTGACTGAGAGCTCTAATGAAGTAGTTGAACTTCCTATTATCGGAGATGAAGAAAGCCGTAATGGCGTCTCTTTAGATATCGTTCACTCCGTTATTTTCTCGCGTGTAGAAGAGGCGCTGATGATCTTGGCAAAATCATTGGAAAAGTCTGCACTCAAAGAGCAGATAGGTGCAGGTATCATACTCACCGGCGGTATGACAAAGCTCAAAGGTATCAGAGAATTGGCACAGGCTATTTTCTCCGGTATGCCTGTAAGAGTAGCTTATCCTGATCATATCAATGGTCTTTTTGACGAACTAAAAGACCCGGCATTCTCGACAGTAGTCGGATTACTGCTATACAAAGCAGGCGGTCATACACAGTATGAAATAGATTTTCAACAGACACTGCTGCATTCAAAAACGATACATGAGGAAAACCTAAGTGATATTCGCATTGGATCCAGTGAAAAAAACAGCAAAGAGACAAAAGTGAAACCTGGCCAAAAGGAATCAAATGAGTCAAAGAAACAGCAAAAAGAGGAATCCGAAGAGTTGTCAACCATCTCGTTCGATGATTTGCCGGATATAGATCATGAAAAGAAAAATCCATTTAAAAAGCTGGCCAATTGGGCGAAGCAGCTTTTTTAAAAGATTTTTACACACATCACATAAAGGGGGAGAAAATGGAAGAGTTTGAAATAGATATCGTTGAAGCAAAATGTCATACAAACGGGGCAAAGATCAAAGCTATTGGCGTCGGCGGCGGCGGTGGTAACATGATAAATCATATGATTAATGAGGGGATTCATGGTATCGACCTCATCGTTGCAAATACCGATGCACAGGCACTTGATAGTTCCTTTGCACCATTTAAGATGCAACTGGGCATCAATGCCACAAGAGGTTTAGGTGCAGGTATGGTTCCGGACAAAGGAAGAGAAGCTGCCCTAGAAAGTTTTGAAGATATCAAAACCATGCTTTCAGGTTCTGATATTGTATTTATTTCTGCGGGTCTTGGCGGAGGTACGGGTACAGGTGCTGCCCCTATCATTGCACAAGCAGCAAAAGAAATAGGTGCCTTAACGGTCTCTATCGTGACCAGTCCTTTTAAATTCGAAGGTAGAAAAAGAACCAAGCTTGCAAAAGAAGGTTTGGAAGAGCTCAAAAGAGAGAGTGATTCTATTATCGTGGTGCCGAATGAAAAGCTTCTTTCCATTGTAGAAAAGAACCTTGGTATCAAAGAGAGTTTTAGAATGGTAGATGACATTCTTGCTCAAGCAGTGGGAGGGATCTCTAAAGTGATTCTTTCTCACGGTGAAAATGACATCAACCTTGACTTTGCCGATGTAAAAACAGTGATGAGCCACAGAGGTCTTGCACTGATGGGTGCCGGATACAGCACGGGGACCAACGCAGCCTATGATGCAGCAAAATCAGCGATCGAATCTCCGCTGCTTGACAATATCTCTATTGATGGGGCAATGGGTGTCCTTGTACACTTTGACATTCACCCTGATTATCCTATTATGGAAATTGGTGAAGCGATGAATATTGTTGAAGAGAGTGCAGATGAAAATGCTGCTGTTATCTTTGGTACCACAACCAATGAAGATATGGCTGTGGATGAAGTCAAGATCACCATCGTGGCAACTGGCTTTGAAGATAAAAATGCGGCTTCTGAGCCAACAGTAACGAAGCAAGAGACCCTTTTAAGTAGCAACTCTTGTAATATCAATACACTGCGGTCAGCAAACAAAATGGTCGTAGGTGGCTATAACGGCGATAACGAAGATATATTGGATGTGCCTACTTTTTTAAGAAAGCAAATGGACTAAAAACCCTTTTAAGATCTAAACAGAGAATCTCTTCCTTCTCTGTTTCCCCTTCCCCACACTTTTTTCTTTCGTACTATTAACCATTTTTTGCTATGATTCTCCAAAACATAATGATGGACAAAATATGAAACATTTAAGAAAACTTTCAACGATAGCAACTGCTACAGGTCTTGGTACGCTTTTGGCTACAGGCATGACGGGTTGTATTAGTGACAACCAACAGCGGCAAGAAGAGACTAAAGCACAAAATGCGTTTGTGATTATCGAAGAGACCGCGCCAGGAAGATACCAGATCAAAGATGAGTTTCCGGCAGAGGAAACGCGTATCGTGCTCAAACAGCTTGACGGTATAGAAAGGGTTTTGACCAAGCCTGAAATGGATGCGCTCATCGCCGAAGAAGCAGCTAAAATTGACAATGGTACCTCCAATCTTACCAAAGAACAAAACCCTCAAATGTCACAACAAGGTGGTATGGGTTTGGGTGAAGTCCTCTTATCCAGTATTGCTGGTGCAATGATCGGGTCTTGGATCGGTTCTAAGCTTTTTGGTAACCAAAATTTCCAAAATAACAGAAAAGCAGGATACAAATCTCCTTCCACCTATACAAAAAGTCAGAAAAGTTTTAACAGTCCGAGAAAAACCAGCAGTAAGAGAAGTGGATTTTTTGGTAGCAGAAGTACTTCAAGCCGTACAGGTGGCTTCTTTGGTGGCTAGGGGATGCTAAACTTACAAAAAACCACTCCTTTAGACACAGACTATTTAGAGTCACTTGGTTTTGTCTGGCATACCGACAGTGATGAGACAAGTTATATCTCTGATACACTGGTGATCATTTCTGAAGCTGAGGCGGAAGCCTATTATGAAGCGACCAATACACTCTATGACATGGTTGTAGAAGCAGCCGAACATGTCGTAGAGAACAACCTCTTTCATGAAATAGGCATCCCTTTCAATCTTGTTGATATCATTAAAGAGTCATGGGAAAACGATGTACACTGGCATCTTTACGGACGTTTTGACTTAGCGGGTGGTCTAGATGGAAAACCCATCAAACTTTTGGAATTCAATGCAGATACCCCTACGGCACTGTTTGAAACCGCCATCGTACAATGGTCAATGCTGAAGCAAAACCGTCTTGAAGAAGTGAGTCAGTTCAATGCACTGTATGAGTCACTGGTAGACAACTTTAAACGTCTGGTAACGCTTGAAGAAGATGTTTCTACCTTTGAAGAACGTTATGACGGATGGAACTTCCTCTTTACTTCTGTCAAGGGAAATTCAGAAGAAGAAAATACCGTGAGACTACTTCAGCATATCGCTACAGAAGCTGGCTACAACACAGAGTTTGCCTACATCGATGAGATAGAGTTCTCTCCAGAAGAGGGTGTCTTTTATCAAGATAAGCATTATGAACTCTGGTTTAAACTGATCCCCTGGGAAGATATTGCAATGGAAGAGTCAGACCTGGCAATGATTTTGACCCAGATGATCAAGAACCAAAAAGCCATTATCTTTAACCCGGCCTATACCCTGCTCTTTCAAAGTAAAGGACTGCTCAAGATACTGTGGGACCTCTATCCGAACCACCCTCTTCTCCTTGAAAGTTCTTTTGAGCCTTTACAAGGAAAGCAACAAGTGAAAAAGCCTGTCTTTGGTAGAGAAGGCGGTAGTGTCAGTATCTTAGATGAAAATGCACAGAATATTGAGAGTGTAGAAGGGGACTATGATAATCATAAAATGGTCTACCAGGCCTACACGGAACTAGTCACAGATACACAAGGTCAATCCTACCAGGCAGGCGTATTCTACGCCTATGAGGCGTGCGGTCTTGGTTTTAGAAAAGGCGGAAAGATATTGAACAATATGTCTAAATTCGTGGGACATATGGTTCAGGGATAAATAACCCCACCCTCTTAATGAAGAGACAACTGCATATACGTTAACTTACACTTTTACTTGAGGGGAGGAGAGCTTCAACCTTTGTCTCTTCTTGAGAAACGTTTTCTTGGGTGATTTCTTCCTCCTCTTTCATCGCTTTTTTAAAATCTTTCATACCTTGTCCCATACCTTTTGCAAGGTCTGGAATCTTTTTTGCTCCAAACAGGAGCACAACAATCGCTAGTACAATCAGTAATTCCGGCATACTTGGCATACCCATATCAATCCTTTATATTTTTCTACACTGAGCATTCAGTTACATAGTAATCTAAAAATTAGAAACGTTTATTTCTTAGCACTTAAAAGTATTTACTTCCATACATAAAAGATTTTACTCTACAAGGCCTGTTAATATCTTTTTCATTCCTGACTGTGCCTTTTCCAATACTTCCAACTCTTCTTTATTATCTATACCCATAGAACTCATCCAATTATATACCGATGGAAATCCTATCTCCATCATATTTTCATTTTTCTTTTTACTAAGATAAAGGGAACATGGTGCATAGGCTCCTGCTTCAGGTCTTGTTTTAGCGATCGTATAGATGACCGGTAGTTTACAAATAGAGTAGACTTCATAAAAATCAAATACTTCATAATTTGATTCATAAAAATCATCACCTAAATTATTATGGCCTGCGATGACAAAGCCCTTAGGTGAAAGTTCACCTTCAAAGCCCATTTTAAAATCTTCTAATTCATCTTCCCATTCATCTGCATCCATTTCCATACTAAAACGTGTGACAAGTTCACCTTTTGCCTCTGTTTGCTCATACGGTAATGTTTCAAATTTACCGTTTGGCATTGCCTTTTTTAATGTTTGTTTAACGAGTGCTCTTAAGTCATGCAGCATTTTCTCATCACTTGGTGCCTTCATGATCTTAGCCATGGCTTCTGCCGTTAGAGAAGAGACTGAAATCGTTTTTTCACCCTTTTTAGTATAAATAGACATACTCATAGGTGCAAAAAGACCAACATTCGGGTATTTCTTCACTAATTCTAAAACAGTATCTCGCTTGTAAAGTGTAAAAAGATTATAGATATCAAAACCTGATTCTTTAAACTGTTTTACAAAAGGACCATTCATATCTCTATTTGCAGAGATAATAAACCCTGCTTTTTTAAATGCCTCTTCTATCGTCTTAGGTGTTATTTTCCCATCTGCATTTTCTGAAGTAAAGATTTCAATATCAACAGCAGATTTGTGCACTGAATCATGTGCCTTAGATGCTACTTCATTTGCCATCGCTCCCGAAACTACCAATAATGCACAAAGCATTCCTTTAACTAATAAATTCATTTTTAATTTCCTTTTTAATGTATTTTTATTCTGCAGACTCTTCTAGTGTCTTCTGCATACGAGTAGAATATTATCATTTGAAAAAGCTCTCATCTATGCAAATAAGCTCATTGATGTAACTGTCAACTTTTTCATCGATGCATCTTTTTCATTACAGATCGAAATATAGCAATTTTGTGTAAATTATATGTAAAAATAAAAATGATTTAGGGTCGTATGTAGGTATAGCCCTTTAATTGTTTCTCAATGATTTCTACGATCCCGGCTGTGACAACTTCAACATCATCAAGTAAATCTGTTTTTTCTATCTTGAGTGTACGCATTGTGTTTCCGCAAGCGATAAACATAACATCGTAGGTCATTAAAGCTTCAACACGCTTACGGATCTCTTTATCTTCTTTTTTCAATACGGCATGGATACCTTGTGAATAAGCTACTATTGCAACTTCTGTATTTTCAGGTCTATAAAATTTCATCACGTTATTCACAGAACTCAACACATGGTTGATCTCTTTTTTATCACCAGAGATAATGGAAAAAACTATTTTTCTCGGGTTGTCAATAGCAGGTTTGGGTTCAGCGAACTCTGTTTCTGCTAAACCAACGCTACACAACAATACAATTACTATCATCATCTTTTTCATTTCTTTACCTTTTTATCTGAGTTTTGTCTTTTACTTCCTCGAGTATCTCAAGAAAATCTTTTTTCTTCCATGAACCCGGAACATTGCTTATCACTTTGCCTGTTTTATCAATAAAAATAAAGCTTGGTGTCATATCGACCTTAAGTCCCCAAGGAAGTGTTGTGGTGGATACATCTATTTCAACAGAAACAAAGTCCTTTTCCAAAGCCTGTACCACTTCTTCCTCTATCATGACTTCTGCGTCCATTTTTCTACAGAAATGACACTCTTTGCTCATCACTTTGATCATAATGATCTTGTCTTCTTTTTCTGCTTTTTCCAGTGCCTTGTCAAAGCCTTCATACTGCACACTTTTTTTCTTAATCGTTTTTGTATCAAAATCATAAATAAATATACTGACCGCTTCCAACTCATCTTCTGTAACCTGTCCCTTTAAACTGGACATGGTTTTAAAATGCTGCATCACATCAGGCAGGCACACACTTTTGTCTCTGTCTGGATTAAAAACATAATCACTGATGAAGGCCGTCACTTCCATACGATGTATCTCATTGTCACCTTTGGGATCGCCAATACGCTGCTTCAGTCGGTAAGAAAGTTGATTCAACGTGGGAGCCGTCAGTTTAAGCAGTGTGTTATTATGATCTAAAAAATTCTCTTTTAGCTTAGACATAGAGATAAAATCTTGATGGCATGCGGCACACTTATTTTCATAGACTTTCTCTCCCTCTATGCCAAAAAGAAAACTTGCACATAATAAAATAAATAACGCTGACTTCACTCTTCATCCTCATCATACATTTCCAATTCACGGTATGCATCAAAGACATTACGACGATGCAGTACATCATAAAGATTCATCTCTTTATACTCCGGCATCACTACACGCTCGTTAATTTCATGAATACCCACATCCTCTTCCAGCGCCTCTAAAATTTGCGTTTTCATCTCAACGAGATATCTTTTAAATGTTTGTGTTGCATTCGTATCGGTCGCATAGCCATGCCCGCCTACGATGACATCAGCATGCATACTGTCTATCACATCCAGCGCTTCGAGGGACCCGATGATCGAACCGTCACGTAAAGAGCTCAGCCTATCATTAAAAACAAGATCCCCTGCAAATAATACCTTCCTTTGGGATAGAAATACGATCAGGTCACCTTTTGTATGTGCCTGATCTACCAACTGCTTGATTTCAAAAACGGTATCACCCAAAGTAAAATCATGTTTTTGTTCTATCACCTTATCGATATGTACCACTTTTGTACCTGTATAGGTCTCTTTACCTACACTCTTTTCCATGCGTGTAGACATCCCAGGTATGACATTTTGTTCATAAGTCTTCGGACCCATCAAGAAAGCGCCTTTGCTTTTATAAAAACTATTGCCCAGCCAATGATCATCATGATCATGTGTATTAATGACAAATTTTACAGGGAGTTCTGCAATCTCTTGCATGTGAGCATATGCTTGTTGTGCATAGCTAAAAGTGGGGCCGCTGTCTATGACAACAAACCCTTGCTTCGTTTGGACAAAACATGTATTGACCATATTACCACCATTCTCTTTGCTTATGTTTTCAGGTACTCCGAAAAAACAGTACACATCTTTAGAAACTTCCACAGGCTTTAAATGATACTCAAATGACTGTGCTGTACATACAAATAAACAAACTAGAATGATGCTTTTCATTATGGTCCTAGAAAAGGTAATTAAACTCTAAACGATATTCATTATAAGACACATCCGCTTTAGTTCCACCGAGACTTTTTGCAATATCATCATCGGCTTGTACAATACCTATACGTGTTCTCATTTGAAGTCTTTTAGTAATATTCGTCCAAGTATCCAAGTGCCAGATCGTACTGTCTGCTTGTACATTGTCTTTCGCATCGTCAAAATCTTGTATCGCATATCTTAAACTTGCTTTCCAAGTTGAGTTGAACTTATACACAGCTCTTGCCATGAATGTTTCCGTATTTGCATACCAGTTATACTGTGCCATCGCTCTTGTAAATCCACCTGTAGGGAATCCTCTCCATGGAGCAACGATATCTGCCTCATCTGCTACTTTTGAGTAACCCAGTCTAAAGAAACCTTTTTTATTTGGCATTTCAAGGTCAACTCTTCCGGCAAATAGACTACTGTCAAGTGACGTAGCTACACCCGCATCATAACCTGTTGCAGTCTTACCAGAAAGGTTTGTATATCCGGCAACATCACCGCCACCATCATCCATTTGATGGAAATATCTCGCACCTGGTCTTACCGCCCAACCGTTATCAAGCTTGAATCTATAGTGACCTTCAGCCACAACATCCGTCACGATACCAGGCACTGTTAAAGCACTTAAAGTAAAGTCAAGGTTGTCTATAGCTTTTGTTTTCACATCCGCTAGGAACATATCATGGTTAGCATCTTCACCTGCTGCTATAAAGTTAGCATAATTAAGTCCTTTGTGAACCCCTGCATCATCATTGTTATCCCAGCTCTCACCATCTGCATTTTTAAATGTTATAACATCGTGTGCATTTTCATGATCTCTAAGCTTTTGTTTAGCAAACCATGCTGCTCTTGCTGTTGTTTTTGGTGCTACTTTAGCACTTACTGTCACACCATCAAAGGTATTTGGTACCATTTTTGTGTCATTTGAAGCCGTAAAGACTGATTCAAAGAGTTGACGCCCTGCTTTCACATCTGCAGTACCATTGTTATATTCTAAATATGCCTGTCCTAAAACGTGCATACCATAGGCACCTGTTGTGTCAACTTTATGTCTACTGAATGTATCTTTACCTGCCTTAGCATATCCAACTTCATCATCATCCATTCTAAAGAATTCAGGGTTTAAAGAACCATAATAACCAACCGTTCCGCTAAAACCATTCAACACCGCTGATTTATAGATAAGGCTTCCACCTACACCCATATTTTTATTGTCTTTACGCTTTCCGCCTGTTGCATAATCCTCATCACCCCAATCCCAATAAAATGTATTAGATCTGAGTCTTCCATAAAAGATACCTTCAGCAAACATCTCACGAATACTGTCTACACTACCTGGAACAATATGATCTACTACAACCATATTTCCTTTCAGTGTTCTTTTTACATCTGATTTAGCTTTTATTGGAGCAGCCATTGGTTCTACTGGTACAATTTCTCCACCTGCCACAGCAGACGTTCCCATACTTAATAGTGCCGCTGCTGCCATACTGATCTTAATGTTTCCCTTGTTCATTTTAACCCCTTTAATATTTGTTTTTATTAACAATTTAATTTGCATATGTTATAATGAAACTGTGATTTTATGTCACAACCATCTGTACCACGCCTCTTCAAGGAAGAGACTTGCAATGATTTTCTACAAAGAGACGTGGCACAGTTTTTATATTATTAACACTTTGCACCTTTGACTGGGCATCCACAATCCATATCTAACACTTTCACATTAGACTCCATGCTGATATCCACTACTTTCTTTTTACGTATATAGTCACTGACCACTTCATACACTGGTCGTATCGCTTCTTTATCTATATTTTGACCTACATTTTGTAAGTTTCCACCCCATGAAGATACCCTATATGTTTTCTTAGGATCAAGAGGCTTTCCCCCTATCATAAAGTCACTGATACGTTTGCCTGATGGAGCTGAGATCGTGATGCTATAGCTGGCACCGGTCAGTCTACTCATATCACCACCTTGTTGCAGGAGTGGATTTGAGTTAAATACATTGTCAGCTATATCTTCCATGAGCTTCGCTATCGCTTCACCTTTAAGATCAAATGTATATACCTCCGGATATGTGATAGCTGTCATCTCATAGACATTGTCTTTGAGTATATCATCACCAGGGAGCAAAGTAGTTCCCCATCTGTAACCCGGATTAAAGTTAATGTCACATTTCATCTCATCTTGAATCGCTTCACCTATGAGTGCATCAAAAGTTGAATAAAAAGTATCTCTTTTATAAAGAAGTCCTTTTGTTTTTCCTAACACTTCACCCACTTCAGTATTAAATGGTTTATACCATTTTTCTATCAGCTCAACGCCTTCTTTGTCTTCAGGAATAAGGTTTGATGCCACAGGTATCAATTTGAAATTGTAATCGACTACTTTTTTGTTTTGGATATCCAGATCTAATCTTCCCACATATTTACCATGACTTCCAGAGATAATGATCACTGTATCATTTACAATGATAGGCTCTGGACTAGGATCATGGGTATGCCCACTTAAGATAAAGTCAACACCTGTCACTTTTTTAGCCAATTCCTGATCCACGGAGAATCCATCATGACTTAACACAACAATCGCATCTACTTTTTGCTCATTACGAAGTTCATTCACATACTCTTGCAGTGTTTCATGACGAAGTGCAAAGCTCCATCCTTCTGTAAACTTTTTAGGATTTGCAGTAGAAGTAAACGGGAATGACTGCCCAATAATACCAATCTTTGCCCCACCGATCTCCTGAATACTGTATGGAGGGAAGATCAACTCTTCAAAGTCATCTGAAAATGGATCATTATCGATAACATTTTGAGAGATAAACTCTCCCTTTAACATACCGATAAGCTCATGTACACGTTCCTTACCATACGTATATTCCCAGTGGCCTACCATCACATCCACACCAAGATAGTTCTGTGCATCTACGATAGCTTCACCCTTGGTCTTAAGTGCGACTGCAGTACCCTGCCAAGTATCCCCACTGTCCAAAAGAAGTACATTTTCATCCCCTCTTTCTTTTTTAATGTGGTTGATAATAGGCTTCATATGTGCGATTCCACCCATCTTTCCAAACTTCTCAGCAAGCTCTGGAAAGTTGTTATGCGTGTCGAAATACTGGTCCAATGACCCAGATTCAATCCCATAATACTTCTCAAAACTGTCACCACAAATAAACCCTGGTGTTCCAACCAGATTTTTTGCAGAGATAAGTGTAGAAGGCTCACGCCAATACATAGGCTTCAAGTGTGCATGCAGATCACATATGTGAAGTATGGTTGCTTTGCCTTTCGCTTTAAAATCCACTACATCAGAAAAACTTAATTGTTTAATGCGTTCTTTTCCTGCCTCACCGGCAAAAAGGTTGGTTCCTCCTGCTGCTCCCAGCAAACCAAGGGTTGCTGCGATCTGAAGGAAGTCTCGTCTATTAATTTCCATCTGCTATCCTTATCTTTTTAGACCAGGAATAGCGATTGGTTGTTTACTCTCCTGTGCCATTTTACTAATATACACCTCAAGTGCATTCATTTGCTTAGATCCTAAAGGAATCACTTTCAACAATGCATTGTTCATACATCCCTGAAACCTTCTTTGAAGTGTTCTAAGACTAGACTTTGTCATACGGTAGGCAGGCCATGTTGCACCTGCACCTGCGGCACCAAGATCAGGAAGAGGTTGTGTTCTAAGTACTTGACCTACAATGTCTGCACTATGACAACTTTTACAAGAGAGTCCTCTACCGCCTCTTGGCGTTTCATATGTTACTTTACCCAATTCATAGGATGCTTTAATATGCTCATCTGCATTAATGTCGATATTTAACTGTTCGTCATTGGCTAAAGATTTCACATATGCCAACATTGAAAACATTCTTGTATCTTTCAATTTCCATTTTTCTTTGCCTTGCTCTACCTGCATGGCTTGCATGACCTGGTCTACGCCCACGACATTACCAAGCTTTTTAATGTATCTTGGGAATCCTGCAATGTATTTTGGTAACTCTTCTTCGCTTACCCCGAGAAATTTAGCCAAAGCAGCTTCACCACCAAGCGTTTCTTCCAGTAGTTCTCCACCCTCTTCTACATATATATCAGCAGGGTTGTTTTCTAACATTTCAGCGTACATTGCTCTATCGGCATCACTCATGGCAAACTGATCACCGGCACTTACCGTCACAGTTCCCATAGTCGCCAAAAGAGCTAGCGGTAATATTACTCTTTTCATTGCTTATCCTTTTGGCTTAAGTTTTTTACTCTTTATGTGTTTCTCACCTGTATTATCAGTATAGTCAACCGTAATTTTACCTTTACCAGGTACTTTTAAATTCACTGAAAAATAAGGGTTTGTAGAAACCGTTTCCCAAACTTTCATGGTAGTAAATGGTTTACCATCCAAAGAGAAAGTAATACTGTCTATATAATGTGCTGGTATGATCTCTCCTGTCTTTTTATCTTTCTGTAATCCTGTATCCATAGGATGAATTACAATAAAATCAACTTTTACTGTATCTCCCACTTTAAACTTTTTAGGTTTAATTCTAATCATCGATTTTCTTTTTTCTGCCATCTGTTTTTCCTTTGTTATCATTATCATACTCTCAAAGAAAGGCTATACCATTCTTTAATTCCTCAAGCTCAATACCTATACTCAAAGTATTAATGTTATGCTATCAACCACATCCACCGATCGTTACTTTAACACTTTTAACCGATTTCATAAAAGTACCGTTACTAAGCTCTACCAGTGCAACAATATCCTGTGTCTCGCCCAGTTTAACTCTAGTTGCAAAATATCCTCTGCCATTCAGTGGTGTCAACATTACATCCGCACATCGTGCATTTCCATTTTTAGTAGCTAAAACATGAATAGCTTTCACATAGTTATTTTCTTCCATAGGATTATCTACTTCAACTTTTACAGGAACAACCGCACCATTTTCTGCAATTTCAGGGACAATAAGGTTTACTTTATCGCTCTCTGATGCTACTTTACCACCTGTGATCGCTTCAACTGCTGCTGCATAAGACAAGATGTTTCCACCCTTGGTTTTTTCACCTTTTGCCATAAGCAGTGATGGAGACATTGTTGCAACCATTGCTGATGTTGCACAAAAACCTTTTATAAAATTTCTTCTTTTCATTTTCTATTTCCTTTTACTTTTTACTTTTATCCGCTACCACATAGGCAGTAAGATCACAGATTTCTTGTTCATTCATCAATTTTGTTGTCAAATTGACAGTCATATGAGTATCTACTTTATCTACTCTTGGATCAGCAATTTTTTGATAAACGAATTGCGCATCTCTTACTTTTGTATCTAAAAAATATGCTTTGTAGTTTACAAGACTAGGACCAATGTTCCCTGCCCCTGTTGCACCTTCTATATCATGACATGCAACACAGTTACCATACTGTTTAGGTTCTTTTTTTATTTTGCCATCTTCACCTTTTTTCTCAATAAACCTAGCCAATCCAGCCGGTGGATTTTTCTTCGCTTTCTTACCATTGAGATTATGGAAAATAAATTCTCCTCTTGCTATTGATCCTGCATCATTAAGATCACATGATTTTGGCATAGTATACTTTGTTGCTCCAGCAAACAAATCTTTCTTGATCATTTCACTTGCATCTGGTATATCATATGCTTTTGTCAAGTCTGCAGCTACACTAACTGCCGATGCTGATAAAAACAAAGTTGCATAGGCAAGACATTTGATTTTTGTATGCATTCATACTCCTTTTTATTAATTGCAGAAGTATCATATCCAACGAATGTAAAGATTGTGTAAAAAAAACAATACCGATGTATAATTTTTATTTATTGGTAAATAATGTGTTTAAAATGCAGTTTTTTGTACTGTGGGTAGATATTAAAATGTATAGCGGAATGTTGTACCTTTGCCCAGTGTAGAGCTTACTTCCAGAAGAATATTTTCTTCATCTATGATCTTTTTTATGATATTGAGTCCTATTCCAAAACCACCTTTAGCTTCATTTTCTCTATAATAACGAGAAAATATTTTACTGGTATCTTTGATTCCTACACCTACATCTTTTACTTCAAAAATAATGTGGTCATCATTTTTAAATACATTGATTTCTACATGGCTATGGTCATTACTGTATTTGATCGCATTTGAAATAGTATTATCAACGATACGCTGTAATTTGGTTTTAGAAAACATATAAGTGATATCTGGAAGGATATTGGTATCTAACTGTATATGCTTAAGATTTGCAATTTCCTGAAAATAGTCTACTCTATTTTGAATAAATTCACTAAAATCAATGATGTTTTTTTTATGCTTGACCCTACCTTCTTTTACAAGGTAATCCATATCATTATAAATAGTCGCTAATGTTTTAGATGCAGATTTTATCCTCCCTAAGTATTTGTTTTCACCATACTTGTTGGCAAACAGGTCAGAATTTAAATTGATAATACTCAAAGGTGTATTGATTTCATGCATCGAATCTTTAATAAAACTATCAAGCTGTAAATTAATATTTTCAAAAGGTCTTGAAAAGTTCCTGAGTAATAAAAATGAAAAGATAAACAAAGCGATCACGATCGCTATCATGACCATCGTGGCAAACAGATAAATATTATTGGCTGTATGTGCAGTGGAGACCAGTAAGTAATTGGCACCAAAATAATAAGCAGGAGGAAGTGCATAGACATAATAATAATGATTTCCTTTTTGATGAAAACCTTCCGTAAAGGACAAAGGTTCAAAATCCAACGTAGTAAAAAGTGTTTCATACTTATCCGTATAAAGTGCTGCATCGTACTCTTTATATCGGGGGAAATGATATACCCCCTCTTCATTCTGATAACGTTGCATAGAAGTAATGATTTTTTTTGCTTGTGTTTCCAGAGAAAGTTTCACTTTTGCTTCATCTATCTGTAAAAGCAGTTGTATATATACTACCAGTGGGCCAATAAGCAATACGGCCAGTATCCCCGTATAGATAAATGCATATTTACGAGCAAACTCCTCTTTATTAAAAATCAATACTGTATCCTACACCACGTATATTTTTAATAAAGTCTTTTTCAAGTTTTTTACGTAAGTTCCCTACTTGCACACGGATGTTAGCAGAATCGACCCATTCACCCCATACCTCTTCCCAAAACATTTCACAACTTACAACAGACCCTCTTTTCTTTATCAGAAGTTCCAATATCTTCGTCTCGGTCTTGGAAAGTATCACGCTTTCACTATGGAAAGTAAGCTTCATCTTTTTCAGATCGTACCTATATCCTGATGGTAGATCTATACACGCTTCCGAAGAAGCAAAACATTGCAGCTTCATCACCTGTTCCACACGTAGTTTCAATTCTGCAAGGTCGAAAGGTTTACGTATATAATCACAAGCACCGCATTCATACCCACGGCTTAGATCATCAATATCTGTTAATGATGTAATAAAGATAGCCGGCGTCATATTTCCGTCTTTACGCAATTCCTCCAACATTTCAAAACCATTATGTTCACCGGGTACTTTCACATCCAGAAGCAGCAGGTCATAAGCCTGATCATAAATAGCATCATAGGCGTCATCTGAATGGGCAAAACATTCTACTTCATAACCACTGTCCTCTAAAAACTCTCTCATACTCAACGCAAGGGTTCTTTCATCCTCTAATATCAATATTTTCATTGTATTATTCCTGATTTTTTTTCATTATGCTTATTTTCAATGATAATATTAATAAGCTCATCTTTATCATAGGTTTGTAGTATGCGTTTTGCTTCTACTTCCAATTCCGACTTATCTTCTTTATTAAGTTTTGGCAACACACCTATAATATTTTTATCATTTTCGTTTCGAAAACTCTCATAAGGATTTTTCCAGGCATCCACTACATTTTCTATATCTTCATCTGAGAAGCGTGTAAAAAATGATACACTTTGTTTCTCTTCTTCATACTTTTTCAGTACATCCTCCGGGACACACAGCAAATAGATGCCGATCTGTTTTCCTTTTCCATTGATCATAGGTTCATACAAATAAAGGATATCATCTTCATACCAATAGTTTTTCAACAATAAACTTTCCCAATCCAACATTTCTATCTTGTCCAAATATTGTTGATTATAGTTTTGGTTTGAAACCACATAATTATGTAAAAGGGGGAAATCACGCATAAGTTCAGCCTGCTTTAGATATTCTTCATCCATCAGGGCAAAAAGTTCAATGCCTTTTTTACGTAACTTGAATGTAAACTCATCGATAAACTTGATCACTTCCAGGTATCCCAGTACTTCATCTCCGCTGCGCATAGGTATCGTAGCTTTCAGCGTAAGTAGCCTACCTGTTTCCATCCCAACTTTGGGACGGACGTTCTTCTTGAGTGAATCTAGATCATCTCTAAACCACCAAATGGGCATCCCTTCATACCCCTGATCCCAACTACGTGCAAAAATAAAAAAGTCTGGGGTAAGTATTTGGATACGCAACGTTTTAATATGTGTATATTTTTTAAAACGTTCGGTGATCCTACTAAGGATATGATATCCTTTGATCTCATCATCCATTGCGAGTGCATTTTTAAGTTCTCCATCTTCTGATAGCGCCAAAGACAACGAAAGCAGATCAACCATTTCATAATCAAGTCCTGCTCTAAAATTACTTACAATGGTATCACCTAAACTGATGAGCCTGTCTTCTTTACTGTGTTTTACAAAGAAAAAAACGGAGATAAAAAGAATGATCAACACAGCAAAAGTAACATAGAGAGCTATTTTACTAATATACTTTTTTGGTGTACATACATTTTTTTGTATACTCATACAATGGATCCTCTTTTCTACTGATGTTTTTGACAAAATCCTACGCTACCAAGACTATATTTATGCTTAAATACAATTTTACACTTTTTTTACAGTTATAATGCTATGCTGTCTCACTATCTTAATACAAGGAATACTTCATGAAAAAAATAATATGCATATTTATACTAAGTATGAGTATATTAAACGCCCAAGAGGATGCTGCAAAAATAGTGTATGATTTAACCACCAAGGACTTAAAGAATTTTGAACTACGTATCTTAAAAGCGATCGTATCCAATAAAGCACATTATGAAAGTGCGTTACGTGAACTTGAAGTTGCAGTTGTCATACATGGGGGTTCCTACAGGTTTTTCACTAAAGCCCCGGAAAACACTAAGTATAAAGATGACAAAGCATTGGTCTCAACCTACAAAACCCTGGCAAAACGTATTGCAGCCATGTCCAAGACGTATGATGTAGAATTCTTAATATGTGGAGTAGGCTTACGTAAACATGGGTTGAAAGACAAAGATATCTATGACTTTGTAAAAATCATTCCTAATGCGACCATCGGATTAATTGATAAACAAAATGAAGGGTATGCTTATGTTCCCATTAGAGACTAACGGATAAAAATGACTTAAAAGTCATCTGTCCGATTATCATTATATACCTAAACCTGTGGAGTATCGGATAAGGTAGGTTCTTCATCCTCGTCGTCTTTGCTGCACTCCACAGACACGATCTGCACTTCATCACTGTCAATACGTGCAGCTGTGAGTTGACCACCCCACACACATCCTGTATCCAGTGCCAATACATGTTCATCTTGATACAGTCCCAAAGCTGACCAGTGCCCTATAATAATACGCAGATCAATATCTTTACGATAATCACATTCGAACCAGGGTTTTAACTCTTGTTCTCTCAGTTCATCTGTAGGCGGACCTTTTTGATCAAAATCAAGCCGATGATCACCATAGCAAAAACGCATACGAGTAAAGGCACTGACGATGTAACGGTCAATATCTATAAGACTTGCCTCCCTGTTAAAACGGTTACTCCCTTGTTTTAACATCTGTTCGAGCCAAACAGCAGCATGATCACTTTGCAGTTTTTCTTCCACCGTTTTTGCATACTTCATCGCCATACCAAGATCAAACTCTGGTGAGATACCCGCATGAGCCATGCAATAGCCCAATTGATAGTCCACATGCAAGAGCTTTTGTTCTCTAAGCCAATCTATGAGCTTTTGTGCCTCGGAAGAGTGAAGTATAGGGTCAATGGTCGGATTGGATTTTTTGATACCATAATACGCTGCTATGAGACTAATGTCATGGTTACCGAGAACTATCTCAACATTCTCTTTGATACTGTAAAGATATTCCAGTGTCTCCAGTGATCCTTCCCCTCTGTTGACCAGGTCTCCTGCAATCCAAAGCTTGTCTTGCGTCAGATCAAACTCTATCTTTTCCAACAAGGCTTTCAACGCGCTGTAACACCCCTGTATATCGCCAATTGCCCATACTGCCATTACTTGTATCCTAACTGTTTCTTATACTCGGCTGCTTTCTCATCAAAGGTCATCTTTGCATAGGCAGCTGAAGGCGAAGGTAGATAAACTGCCTCTATCTTGAGATTTGGAAAATGTCTTTTAAAGAGTGCTTCTGCCTTTTTCCCTGTAAAAGCCAACTTGGTGATGCTGGGATGCGCATCCAAAAATGCAGCCAGATCATTGACCTCTTCATTTTCCAAAGAGCTATCGAGTGAGTTCTCTCTACTGCACGCTTTTACCATATCCCACAGCCCCAACTGACACGCTTTCAGCAGCCAAAGTTTTTGGTCACGGTTGTTCACGGGAAACGTGGTGATGTTTTCGAGGAGTTTCCAAAATTGATTACGAGGGTGGGCATAATAGAAATTGTTTTCAAATGATTTAATACTGGGGAAGGAACCCAGAATCAATGTTTTTGTATCTTTAAAAACGATCGGTTTAAAAGGATGGTCTAACACTTCACGCATACCCACTATTTACATGCCTTTCGCATATTTTGTATGATGAGTATCAGCAGTGCAAAAGAGAAGATCTTAAAGTTGATCTCACTGCCTTTATGTGTATTGGTGAAGGCTACTGACTTTGTTACTTCTACACCCTGTTCCTGCATCGCCATGATATCCGGAATGTAATACTGTGAAAAAAGCAAGCCTGTTGCCAATACAAAAAAGGTCGCTACCTGTGTCACCGTATCTCTCTCAAATTTTTTAAACTTATACCCTTCATACAATACCACCAGCACGATCAGCACATTGACAAGAAATGAAAGCCTCAAAAAGTTCTCTGTCATGATCTGACCTTCCTGGAAACGTGTCAATACCTCAGCTCCCAGCCACTGTTCTGTATTAAAGGTGACCGGTGCTACTGCGATACCTGCAAAAAGCCCCGCCCCGAGCACTGCACTCAAGAGTATGAGGTATCCCATGGTCAGCATTCTAAAATATCTATTCATTCTTTTACCTCCTTATGAAAATTTAATGACAAACCCGCGGTCAAACTGTGCGAGGTCTTTATAAAACTGTATATATTCTACCCCGATTTCGTTAACGAACTCTTGTAAAGGCTCTTTTTGGTCATACCCCATCTCGCAGACAAGGTATTTGATACCCCTCTTTTTTACATCCAAAATGATCTGCTTGAGCAATTCATCTCCGATTCTTCCGCCAAACAGCGCTTCTTTCGGCTCGTAGTCAATGACATTGGAGTCAAGTAAAAAACCTTCTGCTATATACGGCGGGTTGGAAACCACTAATTCCAAAGGTTCTTCTACTTCATCCAACAGATTGGACTTTCGCAGTTCTATCTGTTCACCCAGACCGAAGGTTTCTATATTTTTTCCTGCCACTCTGAGCGGAATGTCTGAAATATCCGTAGCGATAATGTGAAGCTGAGGAAACTTACGTGCCAGCACAATAGAGATAGCCCCGGACCCCACTCCTATCTCAGCAATTTTAGTGAGATGCTCTCTTTCAATGATCTCAGCGACCAGGTCTATGAGTATCTCCGTCTCAGGCCGGGGGATGAGCACCCCTTTTTCAACTTCCAGGTGAATATCATAAAAACTGGCCGACCCTACGATATATTCATAAGGTTCATGCGCGGCTCTTCTTTGAATGAGCTTTTTAAATCCATCTACATCCGAAAAACGATCTCTGTCATATATAAGCAGATAGGTACGATCCTTCCCAAGATGATAGGATAAAAGCAATTCCGCTTCATAGGAGGGACGCTCGCAAGCCTCTTGAAGCTGTTCTCTCGCCCAAGAGAGTCCCTCCTTAATCGTCATTTTTGTCCATATAGGCCAAGATACCCTCTTTAGGCTGTTCTGCTTCTTCACCTACGACCGTATTGGATGCATCAAAGCCCAGTTCTTTGAGCCTCTCCAGGACGGGCGGATGGGTATAGTAAAAGAAGATCACCAAGGGGTGTGACTTTGGAAATGACTTGTTCTCGGTCACGAGTTTCATCAGTGCAGATACCAAATTCTCTTTACCTCCCATGTGGGAGCCAAATTCATCTGCAGCATACTCATTGTGGCGGCTTACATAAGACATGAACGGCGTAAAAATAAAACTGAGCAGTGGCAACAACAGCATCAGCATCGCGATCTGGACACCCGCTTCAGGGATCACACCCATCTGGGTAAACAGTGCATCAGGCAAATGCCCGAAAAGATAAAATGCTATAAAAAGCAGTACCCCCATAAGCCCTATATTTTTCCAGATATCCCCATGCGTGAAGTGTCCGAGTTCATGTCCCAGTACAGCAAGTAATTCTTTGGTGTTCAGCTTTTCCAAAAGCGTATCAAAGAGCACTACACGTTTACTCTTGCCAAGCCCCCCGAAAAAGGCATTCAAACGGCTATCACGTTTGGAAGCATCCATCACAAAGATACCGTCACTTCTGAGTCCAGCCTCATTCATCATTGCGGTGATCCTCTCTTTAAGTTCACCCTCCTCAAGTGGGGAAAACTTGTTGAAAAGCGCCATAAACGTGGGGGCCAAAAGGTTTGCAAGCACTGCTACGGTAAACATCGCTGCAAAACCCCAGATCCACCAGCTTTGATAGCTGTCTATGATCCAGGACAGGAGTGCAAACACCGCCCCGCCCAAGATGAAAAAAAGGAGGCTTGACTTTAACATATCTATCACGTACATTTTTGCCGTCATCTTGTTGAATCCGAAATCTTCGTCTATTTTGAACTTCTGGTAGAGTTCAAAAGGAAGCCCTATAATGTAATTAATGATAATAAAACCAAAAAGGAAAAATACTGCCTGCAGTATATTCCCCTCTACTTGCACTAGTGATGAAAGCCAGGCAAACCCTGCAAATACCCACCAGATAAATACCAGATAATCTACAAACGTCGTCACGATAGAGAGTTTTTCATTGGCTACGGCATAGTTTCCTGCAGTAAGATACTTGTCTGCCGGCATCAATACAGGCATTTTTCTTTTTTCTTCATTGATATAGCCTATTTGCATGAAAGAGATGTAGAGTTTCATAACGGTATAAACGGAGTAAAAAATAATGATGGTTTCTAACATAAGTATCCTTGGGTATAGTATCGTGAAATATACCAAATCAAGCCTTAAAACCCACTCTATTTGGTATAATTGCGCTATATACACCCAATATAACAGAAGGATCCCTTTTTGGCACTCATAGACCTCTTTGACATCAAAAAACAATATGACATTAAAGTACTCCTCGATGGGGTCGATTTTCATCTCAATGAGGGAGAGCGTGTCACTATAGTGGGGCAAAACGGATGCGGTAAATCCACACTGATGAAGATCATTATGGGGGAAGAAGAACCTACAGAAGGTAAACGCATTATCAATAGCTCTGTACATATAGAAATGCTTGCCCAGCAGCCCTACTTTGACCCTGTTCTTTCCGTCAGAGAAGCGATCTATAATGAACTAACAGAGCTCAAAGAGGCCAAACACGAATATGACAGTCTGAGTCTTCAAGTCGCTAAAGATTTTGAAAATGAAGAGTTGCTAAAAAAGCTTGAAAAGATCACTTCGTTTCTGGACCATCATAATGCCTGGAACCTTGATGACAAGCTAGAACGTGTAATGCAGGAGTTCCAGCTCAAAGCCTATGAGGACCGCCCCGTAGTTTCTCTTTCAGGAGGAGAACAGCGCCGTGTAGCCTTAGCCTCTTTGATACTTAAAAAGCCCGATGTACTGCTTCTGGATGAACCTACCAACCACCTCGATGTCTATATGGTAGAATTTTTGGAAGAGATACTGCTGAAAGGAAATTTTACGTTACTCTTTATCTCTCATGACAGACACTTCATCGATACCATTGCCACACGCGTGGTAGAAGTGGATCACCAACAACTTATCAGCTATACGGGTGGGTATATGAGTTATCTTGAACAAAAAGAGGCACGCATGCATGCCCTTAAAAAAGGGCATGAGAACCTGCTAAGACTGCTTAAGCAGGAAGAAGCGTGGCTGAGCAAAGGGGTCAAAGCCAGAGAAAAGCGTAACCAGGGACGTAAAAAACGTGTCTTTGAACTCCGCGATGAAGCCAAGAAAAATCCTACACTCATCCGTAAAATGATGGTGGAACTAGAACGTGAGAAAAAACACTTTAATCGTGAGGAAGGTATCTCACGCAAAAAAATGCTTTTTGAACTTGAAAACCTCTCTTACTCAGTCCCCGGAAAAAAACTGATAGAAAACTTTAGCACCCGTATTTTGCAAAAAGACAAGATCGCTATAGTGGGCATCAATGGTGCAGGAAAGTCTACTCTTCTAAAGCTGATGCTCGGGCGTATCAAACCCCAAAGCGGCAGTATCAAACAGGGAGACTTTTCCATAGGCTATTTTGACCAGCACCGAGAGATGCTTGACAACGACAAATCATTAATAGAAACCTTTTGTCCTGATGGGGGAGACCATATAGAAGTTCAGGGATCAAACCTTCATGTGTACGGTTACTTGAAATCCTTCCTTTTCCCCAAAGAGTTTCTAGACAAAAAAATAGGCATGCTCTCAGGCGGAGAGAAGAACCGTGTCGCTCTTGCACTGCTTTTAACCAAAAAAGTAGACTGTCTGATCCTGGATGAGCCTACCAATGACCTTGACATACAAACCATTAATATCCTGGAAGAAAAGCTTATCAACTTCCCTGGAGCCATACTCTTTGTTTCCCACGACCGATACTTCATAGACAAAATTGCTTCCAAACTCTACATCTTTAAAGGCAATGGTGTCGTGGAAGAGTCGTATCAGACCTATACAGAATACCTGGAAATAGAAAAAGAGATGAAGGCACTTGACGCCATGGAACAGGAAGTCAAAACGCCTGTAAAAAAAGAGACGCCTAAAAGCAAAAAAGTACAAACAAAACTAAGCTACAAAGAACAGCAGGATTTTGATACCTTACCTGGTGAAATAGAAGCATTGGAAGCCAAAATAGAAGCCATTAATTCCTGCTTGAAAGATCCGGCATGTTATCAGGAAAAAGGCCTCACACAACTGAGTGACGAGTTGTCTGAACTTGAAGCGCTGTATGAACAAAAAAGCGACAGATACCTGGAAGTATTAGAGATCTTTGAATCCCTTTAATTACCAATAGATCACCACACTGCGTCTTCCCCAGCGCAGCGCCCTCCTTCTATCCAGTCCCATATAGATATCGATACGTTTTCTATACCGTTTATTCATTTTGTCACGTACGGTATAATAACCGGCTAAACCACCTATACGTACTTTTGTCCCATTATGCATTCCATATCTTGTTAACATATCCCTAGAAACTGCTATGGTCTTCATACCTGGACGAAGACGATTATTCCATGCTGCCATAAAAGGTGTACTATCCGTTTGTCCGACATGTGAAGTATAGGCGGTTGCCGTGACCCGGAGCTTTTTTGTTGTTTTTATCACGACATGAGGCAGTGGGAGTCTTAACATTTTGCCTGTACGTATGATCGCGTTGCGTTTGATCCTGTTGAATTCCATGAGTTCTTTAGGTTCAAGCTTAAACCTTTTGGCAATAGAAATGATCGTATCTCCCTTCTCAATGATGTAAGTGGCAGAAGCAATTGCATCGATCATCTTCTGTTCGAAAGGGAGCTTTAATTTCTGTCCGATACGTAAAGGAGATTGAATCTTAATACCATTCATTTTTGCAATATCTTTTGTTTTTAATCCAAATTTATTTGCGATCTTACTAAGCGCATCACCACTTTCGACTCTGTATTGACCGTAAATAATTTGAGGTTTCTCAGGTACTATTTTTTCTAAAAGTTCTCTTTCAATACACGGGGGGACTTCACAAGGCTCTATTGCTTCTATCTTTTCGTCAGGTATGACTTGAATGACAGGTTCTTTTGTGATGTCAGGCTCTATAGGTGCTTTTTCACTTCCTTTAAAACGTACTGACTCTTGAACGTTTTTATAGCGTTCCAACATCTCTTCTACTGAAATCACTTTTAAAACACTTCTTTTTTCAGGTATAGGCAAAGTTTTCTCTATGATCATCGCTTGGGTGTCGTGGTCATAAGTGATCTCTTTTGCCCTATGGAACCTGGATCCATAAGGGTTACATTCAGTAGTACCCGCTGTGACAACCCTACAGTCGATCATTGATTTTGCTGCAGCGGTTTCAATGTAGAAACAGGAAAATAAAAAAAATGGTAAATACCTTCTGTACATGATGTTATATGCCACTATAAAAAGTTTAACATCTCTGCTTTGATGGATTCTTTTTCAACAATAACAGAATGGATAAGAGGTTTGTCGAATAAACCGTTTATCATAGGTGGTACCGTGACATTGGCATGTTCACTTACCCACTTGAGTGCTTCCACATCATCTTTGACCTCATGTCCCAGTGCTTTAGAAACAGCCGGACTGAACTTGGTCCACTCAGCTGTAGAATAGACCACTGTTCTCAGGTTTTTCTCTCTTAGATTTTTATAAGCTCTCATGCAGGTCGCCGTATGAGGGTCCATAATATATCCTTTCTCGGCATATTCTCCTACTACTGCTTCACAGGCTTCATCATCTGAGAAAGAAGCGTCAAAATCTTCACGTAACGATGCAAGTTCATCCGCAGTCAGTTGATACTTGCCATCTCTGGCCAAGGATTCCATCAGCTCTTTGGTACGTACTGCACCAAATTTATCAAACATAATACGCTCTACGTTTGAACTTTTTAAAATATCCATCGCAGGTGATTCTGTCTGTACCAGTTCACGTGTGGTAAGATCATATTCACCTTTTGTGATCCAATCTGTCAATATATTGTTGATATTGGATGATATTAGGATCTTTTCTATAGGAAGCCCTGCTTTTTTTGCATAGTAGGCTCCCAATGCATTCCCGAAGTTACCGCTAGGAACCACCAGATAGATCTTCTCTCCCATCTGGATACTCCCTTTGCGTATCAACTCAAGGTAAGCATGTATATGGTAAATAATTTGAAATATAATACGTCCAAAATTGACAGAATTTGCCGCCGAAAGCTTGATATTTCTTGCATCTAACTCTGCCTTAAACTCTGCAGAAGCCAGTAAGTCTTTCAGTGTATTTTGCGTATCATCAAAGTTACCTTTTACTCCGATCACTTTAAGATTTGAAGCATCTTCCGTGACCATTTGCAACCTCTGTACATCCGAAGTTCCTCCGTCTGGGTAAAGGCAAGCGACCTGTACACCCTCTTGGTCTTTAAATGTTTCCAAAGTAGCAGGACCGGTATCCCCACTGGTGGCTGCCATGATAAGATAATGTTCACCTCTTTTTTGTGCCAACTTGCTTAAGACATATCCAAAAGGCTGTAATGCCATATCTTTAAAGGCTCTTGTCGGTCCGTGATAAAGTTCTGCAACAAAACAATCCTCTTCAATTTGTGAAAGGGGCACAGGGTTCGAAGGATCATCAAAAGTATCATATCTTTTTAATGCTTCCTGCAGGACTTCTGTTTCAATGTCTATGCCAAATTGTTGCAAAAAGTCCAATGCCAAGGTTTTATAATGGCTAGAGAGGTGTCCCTCTAAAAAATCTGTATCTAAAGTCGGAAGTGCTTTGGGCACATATAATCCGCCAAAACTGGCACTTGGGCTTAGTATCGCTTCTGAAAATGGCACAGATGAAGGTTTTTGTCCATCATTTCCCCGTGTCTCAATAAATTGCATGTATATTATCCTGTGTTTATATTAAGTATTATTATAGCCAAATAAGCTAAGGATTATGGAAATCAATAATAGGAAGTTAGGAAGAAGTAACCGTAAGTATCCTAGCATCTATTTACCCTATGATCATAGGAGAAGAATGTTTTTTAGGGAAAAGAATGTCAACTAATACAAATCATAAAAGTAAACAGAACACTAAAATACTTATGTAATAGAAGAAAAGAGACTTTCTAGTAAATAGATGGTGTCTATATCTCTATTGGTAGTCTGGCGATCTACGTGAGACCCATGACTTTCCGTACCCACCTCGCGATGAACTTGGCTTTTTCAATACAGCATAGCCGTATGAGAAAATTATAACACAGTTACCTAAGAGAAAGAACTTAAAATCATAAAATATTTTACAAATTTACCATTTTTCACACCACTTAGCCAATAAATGCCTCTTTTATGTGTTTTACTTTGTGCCTAAAGTTCCAGAGGGACATTAAAAATTGAAATCTTTAGCCCTACTAGAGTTCTATACAGGTTCCTACACCGGAACTGGTCAAGATTTCCAGCAGCAGTGAATGTTCAACACGTCCATCGATGATATGTGCTTTTTTAACACCGCCACGCAATGCTTCTATACACGCATCTACTTTTGGTACCATACCACCTTGTATCGTGCCGTCTTTTTTGAGTGCTTCTGTCTTTTCTATACTTAAATTCGTAATGAGATTCATCTCTTTATCCAATACCCCGGGGGTATCTGTCAAGAAGAGTACCTTTCTTGCTTTGAGTGCGATGGCTACCTGGCTTGCTGCCAGGTCCGCATTGATGTTAAAACCAGGATGCCCTATGGTACTGCTTCCTGCAATAGGAGCGATCACCGGTACGGCACCATCATCGATGATATTATTGACTATTTCGGGATTCACATGCTCTATCATACCCGTATAGCCAAAGTGCTCAAAATCCTTAGGTCTCCCCTTCAAAAAACCGCCGTCTTTTCCGGAAATTCCTATCGCTTTGGAACCGTGGTTATCCAATAAAGAAACGATCTCTTTGTTGATCTCACCACTTAGCACCATCTCTACCACACGCATCACTTCTTTGGTCGTCACACGCTGTCCATCCACAAATGTCGTTTCTACGCCCAGATCACTAAGCAGTCCTGTAATACTCTTACCTCCGCCATGCACGATAATAGGCTTCATCCCTACCAAGTGCAACAGCACAATATCCTGTGCAAACTGCTCTTTGAGTTCACTGCTTGTCTGTGCAGAACCGCCATACTTTATAACAATTTTTTCATTGGAGAATTTTTTGATAAACGGTAAAGCATCAAGCAGTGTTTTTACAACATCAATGTTACTTTTCATGGTCTGTATCCCTTTATATACTCATCAATTTGAGTAAAAATTTCATTTTTTATCTCTAATTTTAACTTCATTTCCGAGATAGGTAACTTAAAGCCTTCCATCTTCACCTTATCTTTGGAGGTGCACAATATACTTGAAGCACGATACTCTTTTAAAAGTTCCTTCAGTGTCAAGAGATCAAAATAGGCATGGTCTTCCAAATAGACTTTTCCCACCACACCTGGGGGTAAATAACTATCCAGTCTTGTCGGGTTTGAAATAGCCGTAACAAGCAGCATCTTTTCTGTAGCATTTGACACTTCAACCTGACGTACAAACGCTTGACCCTCTTTTGCGATGCAGTCTGCATGTTTTCTTTGTGAAAAAAACTCTCTAAAAGGACCTGAAGGAAAAGGAAAAGGGTTGCTGATCTTGTCAGGCTCCAGGAGTATCTCAAACTTTTCTATCTCTACACGATTAAAACCGTCATCAAGTATGACGAGTTTCGCACCCTGCTGTTTTGCAATATCTATGGCCAAACGTCTATCTTCACTTACGATCACTGAGGCATCAGGCAACGAAGTTGCCATCAGCATTGCCTCATCTCCGCTTTCCTTGACATCAGCAAGTATCTTGCCTTGATGGCTTACTTCCACAAGCCCACTGCTTTGACGTCCATACCCGCGGGATATCACGGCAACATTCCTATATCTTGAAGCCACTGCGATGACAAAAGGTGTTTTGCCTGATCCCCCTACGATAAGATTACCGACACTGACCACAGGAATGTCAAAGGCTTTTCTCTCGGTAAATTTTCGGCGTATCCACATTGCTGTGCCATAGACTAAAGAACAAGGAAGCAACAGCAGTATGACCGGATAGTGATACCATCTTGGCGAAAAGAACATGGCTTCAAAGAATGCTCTCACGAACACGCCTTGGCACCAAGTTTGATGATCTCATCACAACTGAACCCTGCTTCTTTTCTTGCTTCTACATTTACATGGGGTCTGTGTTTGGAAAGGAGGTCGTAGTGTTCAAGTATTTCAAAATAGACAGCCTCTTCCGTGCCCTCTTTGTTGCCCTCTTTTTGACACAGGTACTTAAACCATGTATCGCCTTTGAGTACATGGTCTATCTCTTCGGCATAAATGATGTTCAGTGCCTCTATCAGTTTTTTTACCTGTGGGTTTTTACGTTTATTGTCCAACTTTTTAATGATCTGCGGACTGACATCCAATCCTGAGGCTTCATAATATCGGGGAATAATCGCCATGCGATCCAAGATGTTATGGGCAGTATGCTCTGCCGCATCAAACAGGCCGCAATGTACAGGAAAATCACCATATGTATACCCCAGTTCGCTCAACAGACTTTCCAGCATCTTAAAATGGCGTATCTCATCATTGGCCACTTCCAGCCAGTCGATCTTGAATGTTTTAGACATCTGCGGGTAACGATAGACCGCATCCAGTGCAAGGTCTATAGCAGAATACTCTATATGTGCAATGGCATGGACCAATGTAGCCAGACCCTCCGCGCTGTCAAAGTCTTTTCTTGCCGGTAAATCTCGTGGATCCACAATGTGGCATTTGGAAGCATAGGACGGCGTTGAAAATACCCTTGGGCTAAAATCATCATGAGTACTTATTTCATTTTCGATACAATAGTCCAAACATTGAGCGGTCAACTCCTCTTTGAGCAGTATGTCATCACTCATAATGGCCTGCTCTAACGTTTTATATATATTCATAGGAGAATTATATCACATGCAAATCAAAATCCAACCTATGGGTGCTACCCAGACCAATTGCTACATCGCTACGGTAGAGGGGAAAGACTTTATCATCGATCCGGGTATGGGTGCCACGCAATGGGTACTTGACAATGTCACAAACCCCGTAGCTATTTTAAATACCCATGGACACTTCGACCATGTATGGAGCAATCAAGCGATCAAAGAAACACTGCACATCCCGATCTATTGCCCCAAAGATGATGTTTTTATGCTTACGAGCTGCCCTTTGGGACAAAGTCTTCCAGAAAGTACTGCAGATTACCTCGTAGAAGATAACGAAACGCTCACCATTGAGGGGGTTAAGATACAATACCGCCACTTTCCCGGACACACACCGGGGTGCAGCATCATCGAGATCAACGACGTATGGTTCAGCGGAGACTTTCTCTTCCAGCAATCCATAGGAAGATGGGACTTCCCCTATTCAGATGGAGAAGCTATGGTAAAAAGTTTGAAAAAAGCCATGGATATTGAAGGTGACTATACACTCTACCCTGGGCATGGCTTAAGTACGACACTCAAAGCAGAGCAAAAAGTGATTCCCTACTGGATCGAGCAGGTGAAACAGACACTTTAATCCACGAGAACATGCGAGTCAAGTACAAAGGTCGTAAATCTTCCTTCAAATACAAGCGTATTCGCTACAAAAGCGTGTACCGCTACTTCCCGTTTTTTTCCTTTTTCACTTGTGACACATGCCTTGCATACCACGGCATCACCTACTCTGACAGGAGCAGTAAACTTTGACGTAGATGCACCGAGCACCACGTAAGGGTCATTCACCGCACTCATTGCAGAAAAATCAGCCGCACCGAATACAAACCCGCCATGGACCAACCCATGACCGTCAACAGACATTTGTTGTGTCGTGTGCAATAACACTTCTGCATAGCCCGGTTCGAGTTTCGTTACTTTGCCACAAAGAGAAGTATCAATGTCAAGATGGGTATCAAGCTGCATATTACTCTGCCCCACACTTGCCAGCCGCACACTTGCCAGCTTCACATTTCATAAAAGGTTCCATTTCTGTCTGTTCTGCAGGTTCGACTGTATCAAAAACACCTTCTGTGTATAGTACGTAAACAAAAATAGCGCCAAGTACCGCCAATATCAGTAGTAGATAGAGAAAGAATTTTTTCATAAGATCACCTTCGTAAATAATTTAAAAGATTATAGCAAAAACTTCCATTGATCACGCAAAGCAGGTTATACAGAATATACGACAATGAAAAAAGAAGAAAGGGGTTATCGGAGAAAGAGGATCTCCGATGGTGAAGATACATTTAGTACGAGAATTTATATCCTCGTCTACGCACCGTATGAATCACTTGAAATCCAAGAATACTTTTCAAACGCTTACGAATCTGATTGATCGCTACCTCAACGGTATTGTCACTGACATATTCAGGTTCTTCCCACAGGGCATTAATGATCTCATCTTTTGAAAACACTCGTTGTTTACGCAGGGCAAGATAAACCAAAATATCAAATGTTTTACCATTTAAAGAAACGATCTTTTCATCATATTCTATTTTTTTATTTACAATGTCTATCACCAATTTACCGATATCTACATGGGTACCGAACAAATGTCTCATATTTGCCAACACTCTTGCAGCGATAAGGTCTGGATACTGACAATGTCTGTAAACTACATCATCCACACCCAAAGAGAAGAAAGCAGACTGCTGTCTAACGTTGGAGGTTAGTATCATGATCTTCGTTTCACTCTTTTTCTTTTTCACTTCATTCACATAACGTTCCAGTGAAAACTTAACACCCTCATCTACAATAATAACCAGCTCATAGTGTCTAAAGTCCGTAAAGTTCGTCGCATCATACATATCTTTTGCGTTATCTACGATACAAATAAAGTATTTATCTAATTCTTTTTCAAGGTCTTTGACATATTCGTCATTGAAGCCTACCGTTAATATTCTCATTCTTTTCCAATCTCTGTAAAAATCAGACAAAACTTAAATTTTTTCTGATTTTCTCTTTTATTAGCGTATTTATAGCTAAATGAACCTTATTTAAAAATAAAAGTAACTTTAACT
>AGBJ01000002.1_pt1 | contig 40017 bp, 40 predicted proteins | sample 768721 | NCBI WGS metagenome assembly AGBJ01 (sample SAMN00779238, study PRJNA67915) | hypersaline lake metagenome
CTTTATAAGGTTTTCATTACTCTTTTGGAATAACTACCTGCCGCTATAAAGACAAAATTTTTCGCAGGCGAGAACTTTAGCTACCACTTTTGTTTTGGTGCTCTTTTAGCGCCTTTTCGTAAAGTCTCTTATCTAATAAGTTTAGAGGTATATACAGGAGGATAGCTCCTAATGCTATATATCCTGAGAAAGGCGCTATCTCGGTCCATAAACTACTTGATCCTGGCCCTAGTTCACTTTTTAGCGTATCAGCAAATGCAGCATACGTTCCAAAGAGCATGACTACCAGGAGCAAGAGGCCCATGAGATTTTTTCTGATCTTATAGTTATGTAGATAATTCATGTTGTATCCTGTTCTTTAAGTAAATGATCATATGCTTCGAATATTCTAGTATATCAAATCAAAAATTTATTTTCATGAAACCTTACAAGATATAATATAGTGTTTTAATAAGGTTTTCTATGGGTTAACCTCTCCATTTCTCACCACATAGGACTCCGACATATTGACAGCGTGATAGATAGTGGTTCCATACTTCTTGCTGTAGTATTGCAGTAACAGTTTTTGAAGTGTCGGCTCTATGGAGGGGGTGAACCATCCGTTGTTGCTCAGCACGATCATGTTCTTTGGCTCTCCCTCGTAGAGCCTTTCACTGGTCGCTTCAAAACAGATCGCATTTCTGTAGGTTTCCCCGTTTATGCTGTAGTCGATGACATCTTGACTTGCTACGTAGTCTACTGCACCGTCATAAAAGACTTGATTGACCCAGGCGCTTAGGAAGTCCGGCAGAGGGTTGCTTTCTCCAAAGGGGACCAGTACGACTTTGTTGGCTATGGAGATTTTGTCATCGGTAAAAATATAGGTTGTGTTTCGCGGTGTTTTGCCATCCCAGTAAAGCCCACCGGTGACGATGGAGATCTGTTTGGCCTTTTCCTGCAGCCTGTTCATAAGCTTTTGGGAACGGTTGATGAAGACGGGAAAGACCGATTCAGGAAGTATGATAAGCTTTTTATTGTTGTCTATCGCCCGGTCTATATGATTGAAAAGCGTTTCAAACTGTGTGGGATGCAGTTTCTCGTTCCACTTATCCTGTACAGAGGTATGGGTTGTGACCAATGCAATGCCATTGTCCATATTGACAGGGCTTGAAAGAGGAGGCTGATAGGCCAATACAATGAGTAGAAGATATAACAGCTGTTTCTTCCAGATACTCAGAACGATAGCGACCAGTATCAACCCAAACTGCCATTTCTCGATGCCCAGATAACTCTCCACGAACATCAGTTCGGGTTTGAACCAGTCAAAAGCAAATGGATGGATATAGCTTAAGATCAGCAGTCCCAGAGATCTGAGTGCCAGGGGAATCAACGTGGAGGAAGGAGAAAGAAAAGTAGTGATCTTGTCACTGATCCATGCAAGCAGCCAAAAGAGGAACCCGTACGTTGCTATAATGATAATCATGCCTATGGGGATAGCCCAGAGCATTCCATAATGTTTGAAGCTCAAAGTGATCCACCAAAACCAGAACAGCCCTATGAAAGCACCTGAAAACAACCAGACTTTTTTCTCTTCCTGCAGTAATAAGTAGAGTGCGGAAAGACCTAAAATCGTATTGAGAAGAGGGTAGGAGAACCCCCAATAATGGAGGTATATAAAGGCTGAACTGAAAAGTGCTATGACAAAGCCTCTTGTTAGTTCAAAGGTGATAGAATATTGGCTAATTTTATTCAAAAGGATTCCTATGGGAGCAGAACAAGGCAGTATGATCGGTTCATTTTTACCCCTCATCATTTTATTCGCAATTTTTTATTTTTTAATTATCAGACCACAGCAAAAACATCAAAAAGCACATAAAGCAATGCTTGAGAGCCTGAGTAAAGGTGATAATATCATCACAACAGGCGGCCTTATGGCAGTGATCGTTAAAACTGAAGAAGATTTTATCAAAATCAAACTAAATGATGACACTGTAGTGAAACTTGCTAGAGCATATGTAGCTAAAAAGGTTGAGTTGGGTGAAAACGCTTAATTTCAGGGTAATCCTTTTCGCTTTTGCACTGATCTTCGGTGTGGTCTTCTCTATTCCTTCTTTGACACAAAGTGAAAGTGGGAAGAAGATCACCTTAGGGCTTGACCTTCAAGGCGGGCTGCATATGCTTCTGGGTATTAAAAGTGAAGTTGCCATAGAGTCACGCATCAAATCCATGGCTGCCTCTGTGAAGTACCTCTTTGATGATGAAGAGATCATCTTCGATGCACTTCGCATGGTGGATGGTGAGAAGATCACGTTTGAAATTCTTGACCAAGATGATAAAGCCAAAGCCAAAGTACTGCTTACAAAAGAGTTGGAAGGTATCTCGGTCTTGGACAATGGATTAAAGTTTACAGTCGCTATGACCGAAGCTGAGGTAGAGCGTACAAAACAAAATGCCATTCAACAAGCGGTGGATACCATCCGAAACAGACTGAATGAGTTCGGTCTTGCAGAACCAACGGTAGCAAAGCAGGGTGAAGAGAAGATCCTTGTAGAGGTGCCGGGTATCAAAACACAGGAAGATGAACAGCGTATTCGTGAGCTTATCGCCCGTGCGGCCCATCTGCAGTTGATGGCAGTCGATGAAGAGAGAGCCATACGTGTCAATACCATGAGCCTGCAGGAAGCAAAAAGTTTTGGTGATGTGATCCTTCCGGATGTGAATACCAATGAGAAGTACCTGCTTCGTGCGATCCCTGTACTGGATGGTTCTATGCTCACTGATGCAAAAGTGGGTTTTGATGAGAGTAACCAGCCTGTGATCAATTTTACACTCAACGGACAGGGTGCCAAGATCTTTGGTGACTTTACGGGTATCAGTGTTGGTAAACGTATGGCGGTGGTCTTGGACAACAAGGTCTATTCTGCACCGGTCATCAATGAGCGTATCGGTGGTGGGCGTGTACAGATCTCCGGAAGATTCGAACTCTCAGAAGCACATGACCTGGCGATCGCACTTCGTTCAGGAGCATTGCTTGCACCTGTCTATGTGATGGAAAAACGTTCTGTTGGACCAAGCTTGGGTGCAGACAGTATCAAGGCCAGCTCTATCGCTTTGGCTTTAGGGTTTATTCTGGTTGTATTTTTCATGGTTGTCTATTATGGTATGGCGGGCATCGTTGCCAATGTAGCGCTGATTGGGAACCTCTTTTTGATACTTGCGATCATGTCACTCTTTGGAGCTACACTTACTTTGCCTGGTATGGCAGGTATCGTGTTGACCGTGGGTATGGCAGTGGATGCAAACGTGATCATTGGAGAGCGTATCAGGGAACTGCTTTACAGAGGCAAATCAGTAGCCAAATCGATAGAAGACGGATACAGTAATGCCTTTACTGCGATCTGGGATGCCAATATAACGACATTGATCGCTGCTACTGTACTTTATGCCTATGGTACGGGGGCGATCAAAGGCTTTGCACTGACGATGAGTATCGGTATTCTGGCATCTATGCTTACTGCGATTGTAGGAACACATGGTATTTACCAATGGTTGCTACCAAAGATAGACAAGAAAAAACTGGGCTTTTGGTTTGGTATCAAGACTGAGGGGATGAAATAATGGAAATTTTTAAATATAAAAAACCTCTTTCGTTGATGAGCAAGAGCAAACGTTTCGGTTTTCTCTCTATCACACTGTTGATCATTGCATTGGGCTTGATCATCGGTAAAGGGTTCAACTATGGTATAGACTTTGCCGGTGGTACACTGATACAGGTACAGTACGAAGGTAAAGCTCCTATAGAAAAGGTGAGAGAGGCCGTAGAGTCTGATAACTCCTATGAAGGGGCAACCGTGACCTTTTTTGGCGGCGAGGATGAAGTGGTCATCCGTACCAAAACAAGTTCCAAAGCATTGGGTGAGGATATCGGGGACAAAATGAGAGCACTCCTCAAGGACACCGGTAACTTTGAAGTTAGACGTGTGGACATGGTCGGTGCCAAAGTGGGATCTGAACTCCGTGAGAAAGGGCTTATGGCTATGGTACTTGCGATCATAGGTATCCTTATTTATGTTTCATTTAGGTTTGAGTGGCGTTTTGCCGTAGCTTCAGTGATGGCGCTTGTCCACGATGTGACCCTTGCGATGGGAATGATCGTTTTATTCTCGATCGAGGTAAACCTTGACATCTTGGCAGCACTTTTGACGATACTTGGGTATTCACTGAACGATACGATCATCGTATTTGACCGTATTCGTGAAGGGATCAGAACGATCAAAGATCCGGATCTTGGGGCCATTATCGATGAGTCAGTGACACGGACCCTTTCACGTACGACATTGACCTCGCTTACTACCTTCTTCGTGGTACTTACACTTTATCTATTTGGAGGAGAGATCATTAACGGGTTCAGTTTCACGCTGCTTATAGGTGTGATAGTGGGTACGTACTCTTCTATCTTCGTGGCTTCACCAATTTTAATGTGGCTTGGTTTCTCTGTGGGGGGCTTCAGAGAAAAAGAAGCGCTGAAGCTCAAAAGAGAAAAAGAGAAAGAAAAGATGCGTGCCATGTACGAAAATGGGACATTGTAGAAAAAAAAGTATGTTTTCTTTTCTCGCTAAAGGTGTAGCTTCAGTGAGATGAATGGTGTGTGGGTTTTGCTCATACATCAGAAGAAAGAATATAATAAAAGATGCGTACTATGTATGAAAATGGTACACTATAGTTAAAGTTTAAGGAGTTTTGATGAATTGGGGTAAAGTTTTTTATATGTTTTTTACGCTGATGTCACTTACGACATCAGCGGCATTCTTGTATGAACATTCACTGGTGGCATTGTTTATAGCAGGGTCTGTCAATGTAATTTCTACACTGCTAAAGATAGGGGTAAGAAATTTACTCTCAGCCGAGCTTTTGGCAGGTTCTCTAGTGGCAGACCTGCATCTACTGCCTGCATTTTTTGCTTTACAGTTTTATGGAAATGAACCGTTGGCAACAGGATTGGTCATCGGTGCGGTGATCGCAAACCTTTATACCATTTTCATCTCTATGATAGAGAGTGCCAAGGAAAAGGCAGATTTTTAACACTTTATAGGGATGCCTCTTGAGCCAACCCAAAAACATGTGTTAACGTTGAGTTCTACAGCTTGGTATTTAATGCATCGCTTGTACTGTACTTTAGATGCTAAAGCTTTTATTTTTAAGCCTAGTGTAGGTATCTTACATGTAGATTAATTCGAAGGAATAAGACGTGTTAAGTATGCCTACGCTTCATGGAAGAGACTCCGTACAGAAACGAAAAGAGATCAAAGCGTATTTCCAACACTGTTATAAACGTTATGAGTCACTTTTTAACATCGTAGCAGATACAAACGCTTATTTTCGCAAAGCGGATCCCCTTCGCCATCCTATTATTTTTTACTATGGGCATACTGCGGTATTTTTCATTAATAAACTGAAACTCGCCAAAATTATCGATCAACGTATAGATCCTGAACTAGAATCTTTTTTTGCTGTCGGCGTGGATGAGATGAGTTGGGATGATTTGAATGAAAAGCATTACGAATGGCCCAGTCTGGAACGTGTTCAAACCTATCGTGATGAAGTGTATAGTGTAGTGAATGAGCTGATAGAGAGACTCCCTTTAGCACTTCCTATCACCGAAGAGTCAGCTTGGTGGGTGATCTTGATGGGTATAGAACATGAGAATATCCATCTTGAAACCTCTTCGGTGCTTATACGGCAACTTCCATTTGAATCGGTCCAAGAACATAGGGAATGGAAAGAGTGTGAAAGGGTTGGACCGGCACCACAAAATAGACTTTTGGAGGTGAGTGCAGGGAGTGTGATACTGGGCAAGAACAAAGATGCCAAATTGTTTGGGTGGGACAACGAATATGGAAACCACCAGGCACAATTACCTGCATTCAAAGCGGCGCAATACCTTACTTCCAATGGTGAATTTTTGGCATTTGTGCAAGATGCAGGCTACAGCAATGATATGTTCTGGTGTGAAGAAGGCAAAGCATGGAAAAGATATACGAAGGTTAAACATCCTATGTTCTGGAGAGAAACAGAAGAGGGGTTCAAATTACGAACTCTAAGCAGAGAGATCGATCTGCCATTAAACTGGCCAGTGGAAGTGAATCATCTGGAAGCATTGGCATTTTGCAAATGGAAGAGCCAAAAAGAGGGGGTACCTGTTACTTTGCCTACAGAGGATGAATACATAAGGCTGCGTGATGAAAGCAGGGTACCTCCCTACCTGGAATGGACTGCAAAAGGTGAAACGATCGCCAATATTAATCTTGAAGGTTTTGCTTCTTCTGTACCGGTTGATACCTACAAACATGGCAGGTTTTATGATGTGATAGGCAATATATGGCAGTGGTCACGTACCCCTATGTATCCTTTTGAGGGGTTTAAGGTACATCCTGTCTATGATGACTTTACGGTACCCACATTTGATGGTAAACATAATCTTATCAATGGCGGATCCTGGGTCAGCTGCGGAAATCTGGCTACACAAAAGAGCCGTTACGGATTTAGAAGACATTTTTATCAACATGCCGGTTTTAGATATGTACAAAGCAAGTATGAAGAGCGTGTGACCACCAATAGTTACAATACAGACACCAGTATCTCTCAGTATTGTCACTTTGGCTGGGGTGAAAATACCTTGGGTGTAGAGAATTATCCTGCAGCATGCGCGCGTATCGCTTTAGCTGCTATGAGAGACAAGCCTAAACGAAAAGCATTGGACATTGGCTGTGCCATAGGGCGTAGCACCTTTGAACTTGCACGTGGATTTGATGAAGTGATAGGTGTGGATTTTTCTGCACGTTTCATACAGGAAGCACAGTGTCTTAAAGAGAATGGTATATTACGGTATACGATGCCAACTGAAGGTGACCTGGAAGCATTTTATGAAGTGAGTCTTGATGCGTTTGCATTGGAAGAAGAACGTCATAAAGTCGCCTTCTGGCAGGCGGATGCCTGTAATTTAAAACCGATCTATCAAGATTTCGATCTCATTTTTGCAGGGAATCTCATAGACAGACTCTATGATCCGCAAAAATTTTTAGCGTCACTGGCCTCACGTACGAATGAAGGAGGGCTGCTCATCCTTACTTCTCCATACACGTGGCAGGAAGAGTCCACTCCCAAAGAGAAATGGATAGGCGGGTACAAAAGAGACGGTGAAAATGTGACGACACTGGATGGATTGAAAGAGATACTCGGGGATGACTTTGAACTTCTGGTTACCAATGATATCCCGTTTGTGATACAAGAAACTGCCAGGAAACATCAGTATACGATCGCACAGATGTCGATCTGGCAAAGGAGATGAATATGTTTGAAGCGGTAAATCGTCAAGGGACCTATAGTGTAAAGTGGGATGAAGCGAAGAAAAAGTTCGGTACGGATGATCTGCTTCCTTTATGGGTTGCGGATATGGATCTGGCTTCTCCCGAGTGTGTTCAGGAAGCGATCAAAAAAAGGGCTTTACACCCTGTATACGGTTATACTATGTATCCAGAGGCGTATTATGCATCCATTCAAAACTGGATGTTGCATCGTTTTTCCTGGAGTATAGAAAAAGAGTGGATCGTGCCTTGTTATGGTGTGGTGCCTTCACTTAACTTCATCATCTCTGCTTTTAGTAAAGAGGGTGACAGCATTATGGTGCAAAGTCCTATTTACCCTCCTTTTGTAAGCTCGGTCAAACACAAAAAAAGAAAAGTAATTGACAATACACTGGTATATGAAGATGGCAGGTATTATATAGACTTTGAAGATTTTGCACAAAAAGCAAAGGAAGCAACACTCTTTTTACTATGCTCTCCGCATAACCCGACAGGACGTGTGTGGAGTACCGAAGAATTGAAGAAGATCATCGAGATCTGCATAGAGAATGCTGTGTTGATCGTCTCGGACGAGATCCATGCAGATATTGTTTATGCGCATATGCATCAGAGCATCGGGAGTTTTGAAAAGAGTAAACACCACTGCATCATACTCAATGCCCCTTCCAAAACATTTAACATCGCCGGGTTGAATACCTCCTATGCCATTATCCCCGATACAAAATTACGTCAGGCCTATAGTCTGGAACAGAATAAATCAGGCATTAGCAATGGGAATCCTTTTGGCATCGAGGCATTGATACGCGCTTATGATGCAGGCGCACCATGGCTGGATCAGTTAAAAGCGCATTTACAATCCAACATCACTTATGTGCAAACATTTTTAGAAGCGCATCAACTGCCTATCCAGGCTGTGCCTACGGAAGCTACTTTTTTGATGTGGCTAGACTGTAACGAGATGAGGATGTCTCATGAGAAACTGGTGGAGTTTTTTGTCTCTAAAGCAAAACTGGGTCTCAATGACGGTATGAGCTTTGGAGAGGCAGGAGAAGGATTTATGCGTCTGAATATAGGCACATCCAAAGCAGTGCTGGAAGAAGCGATGCAACGACTGCTGAATGCCTGTAAGGATATAAGTTGAGAAGTCTGGTCGTTATTTTACTCCTCTCTGTATGGCTTTATGCATTGCCGCATGCCATTAATAAAGAGATACAAAAATCAGGTATCGCTAAAAAAGACATTAGTATATACATTAAAGAAGCCGGAAAGAAGGGAAAAATGATCGCTTCCCTAAATGCACATCAGAGCCGTACTCCAGCATCGGTGATCAAGGTTTTAAGCACGTACGCAGCTGTGTTGAAACTGGGGTTTGACTATCGTTGGCCAACACAGTTCTATAAAGCAGGCAGGCTGAAACATGGTGTGCTCCAAGGTGACCTGGTCATAAAAGGATTTGGTGATCCGACTTTCAGTGATGAGGACCTTGAAACGATCGTGGCCACTATCCGTACTAAAGGCATCACACAGATCAACGGTGATATCGTGATAGACAGGAGTTATTTCAAAGTCGGGAACAAAGACAGTTCCGGATTTGATAACAATCTTTACAGTGCCTATAATGCCATGCCTGATGCCATGATGTTCAATGAGCGTGTGGTGACAGTATGTGTGCACCCCAAAGAGAAGAAAGCACACAAAAAACACATGGATGAAAGTTACAAGGTGGTCAACCAGTTGGAACATGTGAATAAACCTTGTAGAGGGAGATACTCCTGGCCAGGCGTAAAGATCGATAAGAGTGACGTGATCCCCACCGTGTTGCTTAAAGGAAAGATCTCCAAACGATGTGGAAAAAGAAGGATCTGTAAAGTTCTGACCAAACCCTATAAATCATTTTATTATGCGCTCAAAGAGAGGCTGCAAGAAGAGGGAATAGGGATAAGAGGCACGTTAAAGTTAAAGAAGGTACCTCGGAATGCGACCATGCTTTTTACCCACTATTCGGATCCTTTAGAAGAGATCATTTCTGAAACGGCCAAAGAGAGTAACAACCTCTATGCAAGACATCTATTACTGCTTTTGGGTGCACAGGAATATGGTGCGCCTGCTACGCTGGAGAAGGGAAGAGATGCTATTGTAAAGATATTGAAAGCAAAAGGTGCCTTAGGTGAGGGAAAACTAAGGATAGACAATGGAAGCGGGCTTTCACGTATCTCCAAGATGAATGCAAAACTATTGGCACAACTGTATGATGATGCGTATGATCACTATGGACCCAGATGGATGCAGACACTCTCTATAGCAGGTATCGACGGCACCATCAAACGCCGTTTTAGACATACCGTGGCTAAGAAACGTGCATGGATGAAAACAGGTACTCTCAGACGCGTCAAAAATATAGGGGGGTATGTGAAGAACAGAGCGGGGAAGTTATATACTGTGGTGATCCTGATCAACAGTCCGAAGGCGAAATACCGTGGAGCAAAACTACAAAATGAAATTATAAAATGGTTGGCAAAAAGCAACGCAAAACCTACGGTGCAAGCTCCTTCTGCAGCAGCACGGAAGCAAAAGAGTAAGTCACAAAACCTGTTTAGTCATGTAAAAACAAATGTACCTGTTCAATCGAATGAAGTGAAAAAAACATTAGGAACGAAGTATTATATACAAACAGGTGCTTTTTCCAAAATGCCCAAACGTGACTATTTAGAGAAAATAGAGACTTTGGGATTCCGGTACAAGGTACATCATGCAGAGAGTTATAAAGTACTTATAGGTGCTTATACAGATGAAGAAGGTGCCAGGACAGCGTTGCAAAAAGTACGTGCAAAGATCAATGAGGGTGCGTTTATCGTAAAGTTGTAGTTTACCCCAAATACGCTATAATCCTTTAAAAATTTAGGGCAACAATGAACTTCGAAACTTACCCTTTTGAGAAACTCAATCAGCTACTTGAACAGGTGACTCCCAACAGTAGTTACAGTGCACTGAGCCTAACGATCGGTGAACCGCAGTTTGAAACGCCGGAATTTATACTCAAGGCATTCAACGAGGCTGCACCCCTACTCAATAAATATCCAAAAACGGCAGGAGAAGCAGAGCTCAGAGAAGGAATGCTCACGTATAATAAAAAGCGTTTTGATCTCACACTCACCGATGCACAACTCATCCCAACGTTTGGTACGAGAGAGGTACTCTTTAACTTTCCGCAGTTCCTACTGCATGATGTCAAAGACCCGGTGATGGTGTTTCCTAATCCTTTTTACCAAATTTATGAAGGAGCAGCGAAGGCATGTAGAGCGGAGGTAGTCTACCTCAATCTCAATGAGACCAATGATTTTCAACCCGTAGTGGATGAAGAAGCATTGGCACAAGCGGACCTTGTGATACTCAACTCACCTAACAACCCTACATCATCGGTGATGTCTATGGAGGCGCTGAAGCGTTGGGTAGGATTGGCATTAAAACATGATTTCGTTCTTTTAAATGATGAGTGTTATGCCGACCTCTATTTGAATGAACCGTTGCCGTCACTTTTAAATGCAAGCATAGAAGCAGGCAATGAAAGTTTTAAAAATGTATTGGTGATCAACTCTGTTTCCAAGCGTTCCTCTGCCCCGGGACTTCGTTCAGGTTTCATAGCCGGGGATGCAGAGATACTGAAAGCGTATATGGTGTACAGAACCTATGTGGGGTGCGCCTCACCTCTGCCACTGCAGCATGCAGCAGCGGCTGCGTGGGCTGATCAGGAACATGTAGAAGGTTTTAGAGCAAAATACAAAAAGAATTTTGAAGTAGCCAAAGAGATTTTAGGCATACATCCACCTGAAGCGACATTTTACATTTGGCTCAAAGTAGACGATGAGATAGCCTTTACAATAAAACTCTATCAAGAGTATAATCTCAAAGTGATCCCCGGATCCTTTTTAGGGCGAGAAGGGGAAGGTCAAGGGTATGTAAGGCTGGCCCTTGTGTATGAAGCAGAAAAGACAAGAGAAGCATTAGAGAGAGTACAGTTATGTTTGGAAAGTGAAAGCGTTTAGCGTTTGAGCCTCGAGGCGAAGCTTTAGTGAGATGAATTGAGAGTGAGCTTTACTTGCACTCAAGAAGAAAGGAATTAAATGACACCGGAAATACATGTAGAAGAGTTGAAAAAAGACCCAGAATTTTTAGCAAATATTCAAAGACTTGAAAAAGAGTGTAAAGAAGAAGAGAGTATCGCAAAAGGGTACCAGCTTTTAGATGCGCAGCTCATCATCGAAGCGCCGGAGGATGAGATCAATGAGATCTTTACGTTTATCGTAAACACCGCCTTTGACAGACTGGCAGAAAAGCTGACTACCTCTCAGTCATTTGATATGAATGATGCAGAAGATCTGGCTACGGCAAGAGCTATTTATGAGCATGGGATCCAGCGCTACAGCGAGAATGACAAAAAGGGCGCCAAAGAGATCTTCCTTGTGTTGAACTACACTATTGACCATAAAGAGCTCAAAGATGCAATGATGGTACATGCAGCTGCCGTGATGGCTGGAAAAAGCTTTGAAGATTTTATAGAGAATCTTGTAGATGTGGAAGGAGTGGATGAGCATGACCCTTTGGCATTTTTTATCCAGACATTTACACAGCCTACAGATATTTTGCTTACGATGTTTGCTAAACAGGTCAAGCAGGCCCAAGAAGAACTCAGGATACTGGACGAGTCAAAGGAAAAATAGGTGAAAAAAATACATTTCATAGGTATTGGCGGTATCGGACTCTCTGCACTGGCCAAATTTCTCTTCAATGACGGACATAAGATCTCCGGATCAGATATCAAACAGACTGAGATCACCAATGACCTGGCAACGAACTTTGATGCCAAGATCACGATACCCCACCATGAAGATGCAGTGGAAGGTGTCGATAGCGTGATATACTCTGCTGCTGTGCGCCCTAATAATCCTGAGTATCAAAAAGCAAAGAAACTAGGGATAGAGTTACTTTCCCGTAAAGAGTCCCTCAAACGTATTTTAGGTGAAAAGGAAGTGTATGCCGTGGGCGGAGCGCACGGAAAAAGTACCACTTCAGCGATGCTTGCTTCGATCCTGCCAGAAACCAATGCACTCATCGGGGCCATCAGCAAAGAGTTTGGTTCGAATGTACGTAACTTTCCTAACCATAAAGTAGTATTTGAAGCAGATGAGAGTGACGAGAGTTTTCTAAATTCCAACCCGTATATAGCGATAGTGACCAATGTAGAACCAGAGCATATGGAGTACTATGGGTATGATGAAGAGCGTTTTTACAATGCCTACAGAAACTTTTTATCCTTGGCTGACATACGTGTGATCAATGCAGAAGATGCATTTCTCTCTTCTTTAGAGATGGACAGCATTAAACTTTACCCTTCCAAGGACATTAAAAATATTGCGTTTGTTTTGGTAGACGGCGAACCCCATACAAAATTCGAACTTTTGGACTTGGGGTCCTTTGAAGTATTCGGCTTTGGAAATCATATCGCTTTGGATGCTGCATTAGCGATACTGGGTGCGTTAGAGTTAGGTGAAGAGGTAGAAGACATCAGGGAAAACCTTTTACACTATAAAGGGATCAAAAAACGTTTTGATATTGTACAAAACCAAGAAGAGTGTGTGGTGATCGATGATTATGGACACCATCCCACAGAGATCAAAGTAACGATGGAATCACTTCAGACCTATAAAGAACTGCGTGGATTTACTAAACTTACTGTTATATGGCAACCACATAAATACAGTCGTACCATGGATAACCTGCCAGGGTTCGTAGAGTGTTTCGAAGGGGTGGACGAGTTGGTTATTCTGCCTATCTGGGCAGCGGGTGAACTAGAAGTCGATATAGACCTCAAAGGGGCATTCAGCCGCTACACACCTCTTATGGCTGATACTGTGACAAAAGAAGACGGTGTGGTCAAAGTCTTTAAAGATGGCCATGTTATACAGGAGTACAGTGAGGGGCTTATCACTGCTTTTGGTGCGGGAGATATTACGTATCAGATACGGGGAGAGGCATAAAATATGTATTCGCAGGAGCATAGCGAAAAAACGATCATAGAAAAACTGGACCTGGATGGCTATATCCAGCAATTTCAAAAGTTTTTAGCCAGAGAGAAGCCTGTAGCGATGATGGGAGACATCAATCAGCATTATCGCTACATCCAGGCACTCTCCAAAGTGCAGTTTCCTCAACCAAAACCAGTGCCAAATTTAGACAGAGAACTGATTCTTCTTAAAAAACAGGGCGTACTCTCCTTAGAGGAGATCTATGCGTTTGTTACCATGATCTCATACTTTAATAGCCTAAAGGCAGTAGCGTTTACAGAGCCGCTGCTCTCTTGGATACAGGGTATAGAGATACCCGAAGAGATCGTAGAGGTCATAGGCTATTTCACCGCTGAAGGGGACATCAATCCTGAGCAGGACCCGGAACTTTTTAAACTCGAACGTGCCATCAAGCAAAACAAGATAGACATCAAAGATACACTGTATAAACTGGCACACTCCAGTAAGTTAAGAGATTATCTTGTCGATACGCAAGTGCACTTTAACGGGGGTGAAGAGACATTGCTTGTACGTGGAGGCTTTAATAATGCTATTAAAGCCACAGTCGCAGCACGTAGTCCGGGCGGCTTTTTTTATATCATTCCGCAAAGCATCTCCCATTTAAAAGAGAAAGAGTCTGCACTGCTCAGTAAAAAAGAGGAGTTGATCTATACCTATTGCAAAAATATCTCAGCGATCTTTCTTAAGTGGGAACGTTTTTTGGTATTTATCAACAAAGAGTATGACCGGTTTGACCACTATCAGGCACGGGTAAGTTTTGCAAGAACCAAAGAGTATGAATTTATACTGCCTAGTAAATATAAACGCATCAAGCTACAGGATTTTGCGCATCCCGCTATAGAGAACCCCGTTCCTATCACGATGGATTTTTCTAAGCACATTATGCTGGTAACAGGGGTAAATGCCGGTGGTAAAACGATGCTGCTCAAGTCGATGCTTTCCGCAGTCTATATGAGCAAGTATCTACTGCCTTTTAAATGTGATGCCGCACAGACGGAGGTTGGACACTACAAGAGCATAGAAGCAGTGATAGATGATCCTCAATCGGTAAAAAATGACATCTCGACCTTTGCAGGCCGTATGCAGGAGTTTGCAAAGTTATTCAGCAAAGAAGATGCCATCGTTGGGGTCGATGAGATAGAGCTTGGGACGGACAGTGATGAGGCAGCAAGCCTTTTTCGGGTGATGCTCGATGAACTTCGTAAAAAAGGTATTACCTTCATTGTTACGACACACCATAAGCGTTTGGCTTCACTGATGGCGTCTGATGATGAGGTAGAACTCATTGCAGCACTGTATGATGAAGAGAAAAGGGTACCCACTTATACCTTTTTACAGGGAAGCATCGGTAAAAGTTATGCGTTTGAAACGGCACAGCGTTATGGTGTTCCTGTCTCTATTGTCAATAAAGCAAAAGAGGTGTATGGTGAAGACAAGGAAAACCTCAATGAGCTCATAGAGAAATCTACTTCACTCGAACGCGAAATGCGTAAGAAGATCAGTAAAGTAGATGAGGAGTTAAAATCGGTAGAGCGGCAGAAACAAAAACTCTTAGAGGAAGAGGTAAAGCTTCAGGAACAGCATAGAAAAGCGATCGCAACACTGGAGAATCGTTATAATGCAGCGACCAAGAAAGCAAGAGAAGCCTTAAAGGTACAAGAGTCAAGAGAAGGAAGACGTCTGCTCAATGTAGCGCATCAACGTAAAGATTTTAAGCAAAAAGAGGCCAAGTTAGAAGAAGAGACACCACTGAAAGAGGGCGATAAAGTGAAGTATCGTTCTCATAAAGGGGAGATACTCGGTATACGTGGAAAAGATGCTACGATCATCGTTGACGGGTTGAAAATGAGAGTGCCACTGGGTCAGCTCAAAAGAAGAGGTGATACCCCTCAGATTAAAGTAAAGCCTAGGGCCAAAGAGGCCAAAGTGCATGTGGAAAAATCCGGGGCGGCGGTCTCGGTCAAACTGCTGGGTATGTATGCCGATGAAGCTATCGATACTGTAGATAAGTTTCTCTCCGATGCACTGGTGAACGGATTGCATGAAGTGCAGATCATCCATGGTACGGGTGGAGGTGTATTGTCCAAATTGGTGACGGAGTATCTTAAAAAACATCCTAAGATACAAAAATTTTATAGAATGCCCGGAAACCTGGGGATTACTGTGGTAGAACTATAGAACTCTCTGCGTAATCGAAACGCTCATAACCCCTCTTTTAACTCCAAAGGGTATAATAGTAATAATTAAAATGTTGCAGGAGAAGTACGTGAGCATTAAAGATGATGTAAATTATGTCAAAAAAGAGTTGAGTGGAGATGAAAAGGTACTTGAGAGTGCCTTTAAGCTGGAGTCACTGTACAAAAAATACAAGTTTCAATTGTGGGGTGTAGCTGTTGTACTCATTCTCTTTTTTGCGGCGCAGGCAGTAATGAGTGCTGTACAGGAAGCAAAACTCACCAAAGCAAATGAAGCTTTCCTGACACTGCAGACCAAAAGCGATGATGCAGAGGCGCTTAAAGTACTTCAAGAGAATAATCCAGCACTTTTCGAACTTTATACGTATGCAAAAGCCGCTAAAGAACAAGACATACAGACTTTAGAGTCTTTGGCCAAAAGCAATAACATGGTGATCGCAGATGCCAGTGCCTATACCGCAGCCACACTCAGTAAAAAACCTGTAGATTCAAAACTCTATAAAGAGATGGCACTGTTCGAAGAAGCATATTTGGCTCTCGATTCGGGAGATATAGAGAGTGCAAAAAATAAATTGGAACTTATTGATGAACGATCATCGCTTTCAGTGATTACACAATTTCTTAAACACTCAACGATAAAGGCAAACTGATGAAGCTTTTGTCACTCCTTGCATTGATCATAGCAGCACTGCTTTTTTCAGGATGCAGCAGTAAAAAATATTTTGAACCGGAACAGACATTTTCGGCATCAAACGTTTCAAGTACCTACGGGGGAAATATTTCTGATCTTAGCCGTGACGGAGGAACGCTTAAAAGCGGCCAATATATCGGTAAAGCAGGTGTAAGTACGGTCAACCTGGGTGAAGGATATAGATTTCTAAATGAGAATGATACCTATGTACTGGCTACCAATGCCAAAGGTATCTTAAAAGTGATCGATAAAAAAACAAAAGAAGCAGTGCGTGCGATTTCTCTGCATGTACCTGTTGTCTCGGCAACGATCCAAAATGGGGTGATAGCTTATATCCTTAACAGCAATACTTTTGGGTTGTATCGAATGGAAGGCAACAGAAAGCTGGTTGAAAGTCGCTCAGAAGTAACGTTTGCGATCGATACAAGAGCAGCAAGTCCGATATTTATAGACAATTTGGTGGTGATGCCTATGTTGGACGGGAAACTGATCATTGTCAATATTGCAGATACAGAAAATGCAAAAGTAGTCTATCTTAGCAGTGAAAAAGCATTTAACAACATCATTTATTTATCACGTCAGGGCAACACCATGATCGCTGCAACACCTAAAAAGCTCATAACACTGGGTAATGCCGGACAACGAGAGTATAGCGCGAATATTTCTGAAGTAGCCTATAACAACGGTACCATCTATCTCTTCACCAAAGAGGGAGAAATACTTGCATTGAACAGTGCGCTTGAAGTCGTGGGAGAATCAAAGTATAAATTTGCACACTATGCTGTAGGAACTGCTTTCAACGGAAGAGTGTATGCATTAGATCAGGGAGGTTCACTGATCGTTATGGACAGCAGTTTGACCAAACACAAGATCTATGATGTGGGAGAGATCGACGAGCCGGCATTTATTGCAGGGACAAAGCTCTATAAAGACGGTGATATCATTGAACTATCCAAATTAGGTTATGAGTGATCTACTCGCAGCGTTTGAGGAGTATTTAAGCGTTTCCAAGGCATTGGATACGCATACGGTCTCTTCGTATTTGGGTGACCTTACGCAACTCGAAGCGTTGAGTCAAAAAAAACTTACTGCACTTGATACGACCGATATAGTCAAATATTTGGCTACCTTTGAAAACAAAAGAACCTTAAACAGAAAACTCTCCTCCATCAATGCCTTTTTCCATTTTTGTCACAAGCAGGATTTCACACATGAGAAAATTAAGATCCCTATGGCTAAAGTGCCTAAAAACCTTCCTAAGTATATGAGCAATGAAGAGATCATGCAGGGTTTAAAATGTATCGACAGAAGCAGTGTTACAGGATTGCGCGATTATGCATTGATACTTTTTTTATATGCGAGCGGATGCCGTATCTCTGAAGGATTGTCTGTACAACGAAGTGATATTGTAGAGGGATGGTTGAAAATACGTTTTGCCAAGGGGGAAAAAGAACGTATGGTACCCCTGGCTCCTATTGCTATCGAGGCGCTGGAAGATTATATGCGCGCGCAGGATATGTCCAGTAGTCATATCTGGCTCAACTACAAAGGGGATGTGTTAAGCCGTGTCTCTGCTTATAAAGTAGTCAAAAAGTATTTAGGCGTTTCTCCGCATGTTTTAAGACATTCCTTTGCCTCCTCTCTGATCATCGGGGGAGCAGACCTTCGTGTGGTGCAAGAGTTACTGGGACACAGTTCTCTGGAGACGACACAGATCTATACGCACATACAAAAACAGAATTTGGCAGATACGATGCAGAGTTATCATCCCTTAAAGGGAGTGTCATGAAAAAGGAGTATCATGAAAGAGTTGGTTGAGTATCTGAACCGAAAAAATATCATTTTTAAATCGTTTAAGGAGATCATGCCAAAAGAGCTGGGTTCACGTAAAAAAGTATCCATTCATCTGGGTGTTGAATTCAAAGAGAACTATTATGCAGTAGTGATGCAAGTGGAGAAGAAGAGCAGAGTCCTACGAAAAGAAGCAAGTGAACTGATGCTTTTACATGAAAAACTAGAACAGCATATCGGCAGTAAGATCACTAAAAAGTATATCATCATTAAGGCGCCCTTGTGTTCGCATGCAAAAGCGATGCTTGAAGAGCATGGCTGGAAGGTGTGGCATGAAGGATAAATGGTTACTTGCAGATATCGGTAATACCCATTTTCATATCTTTAACGGATCTGATGTAGAACATTTATCCTATGAAGAGGCTATCGAAAAGTATAGCAAAGAGAGACTTTGCTATATTTCCGTCAAACAACTATTGGACAGCGCCATAGAAGAGATCGCTTTATGGAAAAATATCTCTGGCAAGATACACTTGGACGGTGGCTATGAGACCATGGGTGTAGACAGGCAAGCTTTATGTTTAAGTCATGAAGATGGTATATTTGTGGATGCAGGCTCTGCTATCACCGTGGATGTAATGGAGGCAGGACAGTATAGAGGAGGGTTCATATTTCCAGGGTTAAAAGCGATGCTGGAAGCTTATAAATCGATTTCTCCTGCACTTGAAACAGAACTGAACGAAAAGATATCTTTGACAAGATTACCAGCTACAACTAAAGATGGGATAAGCTATGGTATAATCGCGTCTATAAAAGCACTCATAGATAAGCATAGTGATGGCAAAAAGCTTTATTTTACGGGTGGGGACGGAAAACTTCTTTCAGGTTTTTTCGAAGGCTCCATGTATGATGAAATGTTGGTATTTGATGGGATGCGAAAAGTGATTAAGGAAGCAGAGATATGTTAACAGTAGCACTTCCAAAGGGAAGAATAGCAGAACAGACACTTGAGATATTTGCTGAAATTTTTGGTGGAGAATTCAAGTTTGAAGGCAGAGAACTTATTTTAGATATGGGTGAATTTCGTTTTTTAAATGTACGAAATCAAGATGTACCGACCTATGTAGAACACGGTGCAGCAGACATCGGTGTCGTAGGACTTGATGTGATCACAGAAAAAGAGCTGGACATCATTCAGCTGCTTGACATGCAGTTAGGTAAATGTAAAGTCTCTATCGGTATTAAGAATGAAGATGAGTTGGACTGGACCCGTCCCAATATCAAGGTAGCTACCAAAATGGTCAATATTACCAAAAACTACTTTGCCAAAAAAGCCGTAGGTGTGGAAGTGGTGAAGCTCTACGGTTCCATAGAACTGGCGCCGCTTGTCGGCTTGGCAGATGCGATTGTGGACATTGTAGAAACAGGTTCAACGATGAGAGAAAACGGATTGAAGGTAGCGGAGGACATTATGGATTCTTCTGCACATCTTATCTCCAATAAAAATAGTTTTTATGCAAAGAAAGGAGAGATCCTCTCTTTATACGAAAAAATCAAAGATGTTGTAGAAAGTCGTGGCTAATTCTACTTCAGACCCTCTTGACCTCTATGCAAAAGTAGAGGACCTTCTTGGTGTAAAAGAAGCTGCTCCCGGCCTCTATGCCCATTACCTTCTTTTTTTAAACTCTATAGATTTTAACAGCCTTTTAGATGTGGGGTGCGGCTCTGGAGACTTCTTACGTCAAATGCAAGGTGCTTTAGAGATACCAGAGGTTAAAGGAATAGACCTCAGTCCCCTTATGGTCTCAAAAACACTCGAACAAGGGTATGATGCGGAGTGTGTAGACTTACGCGATCTAAATGGGCATTATGATGTATTGACAGCTGTTTTTGATATGCTAAACTATCTCGATAAAGCACCATTGGCACAATTCTTAGGATATGTAAAAGAGCACTTACATAATGGCGGATATTTTCTTTGTGACATAAACACGCTCTATGGTTTTGAAAATGTAGCAGTAGGTTCTTATATCGTGGATGACGAAGAGAGATTTTTAACCGTGGACAGTGACTTTGAAGAGGGTGTGTATAGTTCCGAGTTCACACTTTTTGAAAAAGAGGGAAATGTGTTTCAAAAATCCCAAGAGACCATTACACAGTACTATCATACGATCGAGGAGATAGTAAAACTAAGCGGTCTGGAATTGATACAAAGCGATGAGGTTAATCTTTATGATTTTGAGGAAGCGGATAAGCTATTTCTTGTATTAAGAAAAGTGTAAAGAGGGTGTATAGTCTAAAGTCCATCTTCATAGATGGACTTTAAGAAAGATAGGCGTAAGCCTATTTTAGATTTTCGAATGGGTTTTCTACTACATTCTTTCTATCTACGATATATGGAATCAGTGCTGTTTGTCTAGCTCTCTTGATAGCTATAGTGACAAGCTCTTGGTGTCTTTTACAGTTACCAGTAAGTCTTCTTGGCATGATTTTAAATCTCTCACTCAATGAGAATTTAAGTTGCCCTAGATCTTTGTAGTCTATAAAGTCTACTTTCATTTCACAATATTTACAATATCTTTTTTTAAATTTTCTTCTTTCTGCCATGGTATTCTCCTAGAATGGTATTTCATCTTCATTGATGTCAATTTCTGGAATGCTTGACTTAGGTTGTGGTGCAGCTTGCGGTGCAGACGGTGCAGGTTGGTTAGAGTTGTCATTTGATGGTGCATTATACTCTGCTGATCCACCTTGACCATATCCATTTCCACCCATAGGGGCTGCTTCGTCTTTGCTTCCTAGCATTTGAAGATTCTCAACAGTTACTGAGTGTCTACTTCTTTTGCTGCCGTCCTGTGCTGTCCACTGATCCAGCTTCAATCTTCCATCTACTAAAACTTTGCTACCTTTACGTAAGTACTGATTTGCGATTTCAGCAGTTCTCCCAAAAAAAGTAAGGTCTACAAAGAGCACTTCCTCTTTTTGTTCACCAGTGGATGATTTAAATTTACGTGACGTTGCGATGGCAGTATTACCGATGGCACTTCCGCCTTGCGTATATTTAATTTCAATATCTCTGGTAAGGTTTCCGGCTAAAATGATCTTGTTGTACATAAGGTTGCTCCTAATCTATGGTTGATTATGCTTCTTTTGTTTCTACTTCTGCTTCAGCGGTTTTATTTGCGTTTGCTACAAGTTTGTCAAATTGTTCAATCTCTTTATTCTTACTGTATTTTACTGTTAAGAACTTTATGATATCTTCGTTGTTCTTAATATTTCTTTCAAGTTCTTCAATTGTAGAACCTTCAGCTTTATAAAAAAGAACCGTATAGTATCCTCTAGCATGTTTCTCTACCGGATATGCAAGTTTTCTCATACCCATATCATCAGTACTGAGAAGTTCAGCACCTTCTTTAGCAAGAATGTTTTTTACTTTCGTGATCTGTGCATTGATCTCTTCTTCTGTCAGTGTAGGTTTTACTACAAACAGTGTTTCATAACAAGTCATATTGTTTCCTTTTGGTTTAATAGCCCATATCTGCAGTCTATACTTATATATACTGTCCAAAAATGAGCAAGAATTTTGGAAGCGTTATACTACCAAAATATTTCTTATATAGAGATTTAATAGTGATATAGGCACATTTAGTAGGAAATAATTTTATGTATTAAAATTATTCATGAGTTTAAGCGGTTTTTTTGTATGATTTAGATGCACTTGATTTATAAATAAAGGATTTAAAATATGGAAAGAAGAAATTTTTTACAGCTATCAGCTACGTCAGCTATGGTAGTAGCCATCGCCCCGTCATTGATCACTCAAAGACTTTATGCAGAAGATGGAAGTTTGTTTCAGCCTTTTGAAAAAGTACAACTGAAAGATGCTGAAGGAAATCCAATCAAAGCTTCTGCATTAACAGTAGAGGAAAATTACGTGTTTAATTACCCGTATGTCGGCACACCGTCCATTATGGTCAACCTTCCATCACCGGCAGAAAAAGATATTAAACTCAAAGCGGAAGATGGTACAGAATATGTATACAGAGGAGGAGCAGGTGCCAAAGGTACGATCGTTGCCTATTCTGCTATCTGTCCCCATCAGTTAACGCACCCTCAGCCTGAAGTGAGCTTGTTCCAGTATGTTGAAGAAAAAGGTACCACACAAGCTTATAAAAATGGCGGTGTAGTTGTATGTACGTCACACCTTTCGGCCTTTGATCCTAAACAGGGCGGGAAAAGAGTAGGCGGACCGGCTGCGGAAGGTTTGGCTTCTATTATTCTGGAAGTGGATGATGAAGATAATATCTGGGCAGTCGCAGTATTGGGCCCGGTGAAATTCCAAGAGTATTTTGATGCATTTAAAGATGAGTTCAAGAAATTTTACGGCAACAGAAGGAAAGCTAAAAAACTGACCAAAGTAGAAGCAAAAGTACAAACACTGAAAAATTTCTCTGCAGAAATCTTCTAATGCATGTACAGTGTTATTGAGAATATTCTTTATGGCAAGGTAAAAGAGCCAATTTTTACCAAGCTTCTGACGGATTAATTTACGCGTAAAAACGACATATAAGGTATGATAAACCATATCATACCTTGTAATTATCCTCCGCTTCAAAATCTTCAAAATAATTCATAAATTGATTCAAAGTAATTGGAATTATATATAACTTTTGTCATAATAGAATTGCTTTATATTATATAAAGTTATTAACAATATACCATTCTAATAGGAGACATTATGGCAATGAATAGAAGAGATACTTTTAAACTTGCAGGTGTTGCTGCAGCAGCTGCAGCAATGCCGAGCATGGCGGTAGCAAGTGAGCAAAAAACAGCCCCAAAGAAGACAAGCGGGAAGTCTGTCGTCATCGTAGGTGGTGGTTTTGGTGGGTTGACCATGGCCAAAGCACTGAGAAAAAAAGATAAGAATATTGAAGTGACCGTGATCGAGAAAAACAATATCTTTATGGCTTGTCCATTTTCCAACACACTGCTTGGTGGGCTTGACGATGTCAGTTTAGATACTTTTGTCGGTGACTACTATCAGCCGGCTGCGAGACATGATTATGACTTTGTTCATGCAACGGTTACAGCTATTGATAGAAAAGCCAAGACAGTAACCACTACAGCCGGAGATATCGCTTATGATATTCTTGTTCTTTCTCCGGGTATCGCGTATGATTATGAAACTCAGTTCCCAAATTGGTCATCAGAAAAGATCACAAAAGTATCACAAGCTTGTCCAGCTGCATTGATGCCAGGGAATGAACACATTGCACTGAAAAGACAACTTGAAGATATGGATGACGGTAATGTGATCATCGTACCGCCGGCAACCGGAAAGTACAGATGCCCTCCGGCACCGTATGAGAGAGTATCTATGGTGGCAAATTATGTAAAGAATGAAGGTATCGAAGGCAAAGTGATCGTACTGGATACAAGAAACGGTAAATTTGCTAAAGGTGCAGCGTTCCAGGAATCCTGGGAAGATCTCTACCCGGACATCATTGAATACAAAGGTTTGACGGAGATCGTGGATATTGATACGGAGAAAAAAACCATTGCCTATAAAGTGTTTGAAGATGAAGCAGATGATGAAGGTGTATTAAAGACAGAAACGTATGAAGTCTGTAACCTTATGCCTATCAACAAATGTTCACCGGTCATTGCTATGGCCGGTATTGAAGTCAATGGTGCGGGGTATGCCATGATGGATGGATACAGCTTCAAATCTAAAACAGATTCAAATATCTATGTGGTCGGTGATGCGGTCACGCATGCCATTCCGCCAAGCGGACAAACAGCTATCTGGGCAGCTCACAGAGCAGCAGGGCAGATCGCTGATCAGCTGAACGCTAAAGTCAATGATCCTAAATCAGGTCTCCCGGCTAAAGCGGCAAATGTGTGTTACTCCATGGTAGGCGGGAAACCAGAAGAAGCGATCATGGTGACGCATACCTTCTCTGCAGATCCAAGTGGTGTACTGAAAGGTAAAGGGCATGTGCCAAAGCCAAAAGACGGTGGGGGTAAATTCCGATCCAAGGGTACGGCAAGAGCTACCAGAGAGTGGTTTGGCGGTGTCATGAGAGAACTCTTCTCTTAATAGGTCATCTTTTTAATGATTTGCACTCATCTTTGAAAGGTGAGTGCAGTTACATACTGACGTATGTTCCTTTACTCAAACTTTCAAATCTAAGCACAACTCATTAAAAATCTTAACCTATTAAAGGTTTCAAAAAGAAAATAAAAATATTTTATAGATAACCCTGCAGTTTGATCAGTGTACTGTAGACCAATACCTCTTTTTGGGTAGCAGGTGCCTTTTTGATGAGTAGTTCGCTTTCGAGCAAATGTTCAAAGATCTTCAGCAGTGCAGCCGATTTGACACGCAGGGCTAGCTGTGCTTTTTGTTCTTCTACCTGTTTGGGGAGCTTATATCCCAGTATCGCTGCGGAGTCCACGTGACCATGGAGTTTGATATAGGCATGGAAGAGAAAGATCTGGTTGACAAAATATTGGGTTGAACGAAGCAGAGATATCTCATCTTCTCCTAGATCAAGCAGTCTGGTGATGGTTGGGGTAATAGGCTTTTTACTAAACAGGTCTATCAGTAACTGTTCTGTGGCAAGCGGTGCGGTAGAGTAGACAAGTCTGTCGATATCTTTACTCGTGACCTTCATCCCTAAAATGGCAAGCTTTTCCAGTTCATTGGCGCAGAGTGCCAAATTGTTATTGAGTACAAGCATAAGATGCTGCAGCGCGTAGTGATCAATATCAAGCTGTATCTGTTGTGCCTTTTGCTGCAGCATGGCGATACCATCTCTGATATTGGGTTCAAAAAAGCGTACCCATACGCCGCCTTTTTTCTCACTGAAAGCAGACTGCATACTTTTGGCATCTTTCGGGGCACCGGCATAGCCATAGAGAAAGTAGTTATCCTCATTTTTATTGGCAAGTTCGATGAGGATGTCCAGTTCTTTTTTGGGTATTTTCTTATCGTGTTTGACCACGACAAGATTGATACCGCCAAACAGAGAGGTTTGAGAAAGAAAATTCTTTGCTTGCTCAAAGTTCCACTCATCGTGATAGAGACTGAGCATACTCTCCTTGGCATCGGTCTGTTTGATATAAAGATCGATGTAGTGATCTACAAGATAGTCATTTTCACCATACAGCAACACTGCCTTGGGCAAGGTTTGTTTGAGTCTTTGGTCAAATTCTCTTTGGTACATCAGGCTAACTCCATCTCGTCTTTACTCAATTTTTCAATGAATTCGGCCATAATAACAGCTTGTGCAATGTTCACTTCGCTTATCTTCACTTTTACTCTATCAAAAAGCATCACATTCTCACCTCTAAGGTGTACGGTAACTCCTTTGATATCTCCAAGCAGTACTGCTTTTGCACTCTCTTCCACTTCGATGATCTCTGCTTCAAAAACTTCACCCATGTGTTCTGCTGCCCAGCGTGCAAATTTACGGTCTCTAAAATCCCATTCGGCTTTAGTAGCTTCCCGTTCCAACTCGCTTACCCTTGCGCAGAGCGGTTCGATGTTTCGCAACAGGTAACTTGCTTCTTCTTCCTCTTCGCGTAACTGGGTTTTGATCAGACGATGCAGTATGAGGTCGGAGTACCTACGTATGGGGGAGGTAAAATGGCTGTAGTGCGTAAACCCAAGTCCAAAGTGCCCTACATTATGGGCTGAGTAACTTGCACGTTTCAAGGACTTGATGATCATGGAGTCCACTTCCGATGAAAGACCCATGTTCGCTGCCTCTTTTTGGATGGCACGGATCAGAGAAGGAGAATCTTCATACTCATCCACATAAAGTCCGATAGAGGCAAGTTCACTCAACAGGTCTTCTATCTTGAGGAGCTGTGGCGGTTCATGTATACGGAAGATACTGTCGCCTTCACCGGTAAAACGTTTGGCTGCTGCCTGATTGGCCAGGAGCATGCACTCTTCTATCAGTGAGTGTGACGGTGTACCTGTTTCTATCTCTGTGCTTACGAGTAAATGCCGGGAATCGATGGTGAGTTTGGTTTCTTCGCTTCTAAAATCAAAGCCGTCTTTGAGACGTTCCTTATGTAATCTCACCGTAATTTTCTGCAGGGGAAGCAGCCAGGTTAGAATGTCTGCTATCGTACCGGTGATACCTTCAGACCCGTTCTCCAGTATCGCATCTATGTTGTCATAGTTAAAACGGTGTTTGGAATGTATAATGGCTTCAAAGAACTCTTCTTGTAAAGGTTTAAGTGTGGCCCTGTCCAAGGTTATCTTTGCCACAAATGCCAGTCTGTCTACTTTGGGTTTGAGTGAACAGATATTTTCACTGAGTTCCCGGGGGAGCATAGGGAAAGATTTGTGTGGCAGGTAGGTGGTAAACCCTCTTTTTTTTGCTTCTTTGTCTATAGGGGTGAAAAAAGGCACATAGTGACTGACATCTGCAATGGCAACATAGAGTGTGTAGGTTGCCATATCAAAGTAGATGGCATCATCAAAATCTTTTGCGGTCACGGGGTCAATGGTACAGAAATCAAGATGGGTAAGGTCTACACGCTCAGGATGCTCTGTTTTGGTCACTTCTGACTCCACTTCCAATGCATCTTTGACGCACTCCGGAGGAAATTCATCCTCGCGTTCATAGAGGGCAAGCGAGATCTTTTCATCGACCTTGGGGTCATCGAGTGTTCCCATGACTTCCAAGACTTTATCGGTATCGACATCTACCTTCAACACCGTACCCAGTTTAAACGCCTTGATATCCATGCCTTCCATAACAGCATGGGTAGGTACGCCTGTACGTATGTCGAGTATAAGAAAATTATCTGATTCATCTCTGTGTGTGTAGGCAATAGTAAAGAGGTGGGCTTTTTCTATCACCAGCTGTACTTTACCGCTGGCACGTCCGCGTCTGGCGATGATGCGTTTGGCAACGACCACATCACCATGTTTTGCACCCCGAAGGTCATCAGGTTCTATCAGCAGGTCTCTCTGTTCTTTGAACTCCGCTTCCACATACCCTTTGCCATCTTTGCCTAGATAGAGTCTTCCTACACGGTAGATGGACTTCAGTTTCCAAAGCCCATCGATCTCTTCAACGGCACCCAGTTGCTGCAGTGCCTGAAAACTGTTCCGGTCTTCCTCTTCGATGTCTGAAATAAGACACCCATGGGTAAGTTGTATGGCAAATGGGGACATAATAACCTTCTCTTAAATGATATGGTCAATGAAAACCATCACATGATTTTCATTAAAAGTAATTATATTACTTTAACGCTTCAAGTCTCTCTATCCGCTGCTCTGTACTCGGGTGGGTACTGAAGAGTTGTTTGAGAGAAACATCTTTGCCTGTAAAGGGGTTGATAATGAACATATGGGCTGTTTGGGGGTCCGCATCGTGCATACTGATGCCTCTGGCATAATTATCCAATTTTGCCAGACCGCTTTGGAGCCACTCCGGGTGTCCTGTCATTCTCGCCGCTCCTTCATCCGCCATAAATTCTCGGTTACGGCTGATAGTCATTTGGATAACCGTTGCTGCAAGTGGCGCGATGATCATCAAAGCGATCATCACGATAGGGTTAGGTCTGTCACGGTCTCCTCCAAAGAATATACCAAAGTTTGCCAACATCGCAATAGCGCCAGCCATAGTGGCAGCCACCGTACCAATGAGCATATCATAATGTTTGATGTGACTGAGTTCATGAGCGATCACCGCCTCTATCTCTTCTTCTGTCAGCAGGTTCAAGAGTCCTTCGGTTACAGCCACCGCGGCATGGTCATAGTCTCTACCTGTGGCAAAGGCATTAGGCTGTTGATCGGGGATGATGTACAGGGCTGGCATTGGAAGCCCTGCACGGTGTGTTAATCTCTCTACGATCTCATAAAGCCCTGTAGCAGAGTTGTGGTCTACAGGTATAGCATGGTAGTGTTTGAGTACTTGTGTGTCACTGTAGTAGTAGGCATAAAAGTTCATACCTGCTGCGATGGCAAAGGCGATGATCATACCTGCACGTCCACCAAGCATTCCACCCACCCAGATAAAGAGCAGGGTAAGCCCCACCATCAGGGCATAAGTTTTAAATTGTTCCATAATAGCGTGTCCTATTTTTTATTTGAAGTATACCCAAGAAGTACAAATAAAAGGTAAATCATATGATATAACGGTAATCCATTATTTGTATGCTTAGGATTCTGTATAATTTGCAAGAAAAAGGTTTGATAGCTATGGATTGAACCATAGCTAAGAGAAGATATAATAGTATTGTATATTAAGGTGATGAAAGTAGTAGGATCATGTTTAAGACAATTTTTTTAAAACAGATGAGAGAGCGTGTCGAGACCCCGACGGAAATGAGCCGTTTTCTGGATATTCTGAAACAGCTTATCCGTACCCCTTCCGTCGTCGGGACAGAACACTCGTTTTTTCTTTTTTTAAAACGGGAACTTGAAGAGATAGGAATTGAGACGACCCTTTATGAAGGGGTACTGGTCGCGGAAGGAAAGAACCCGGACAGTGGCATGCTCAGTGCGCATATTGACCGTCACGGTCTGATATGCACCGGTCCCAATGAGTTTCAGTATGCTGCGTTCACTGCGCAGAACAGAGGAGACCTAACAGGAGATTCCGTATCGGAAAAAACCTATCAGGATATCAAGGAGCGTTTTATACATCAGCGTGTTCAAGCCTATGATCCCTGGTCAGGCACTTATCTTGGTTTGGGTGAGATCAATCATGCCTACTTTTGCGAACGCAGAGGCAATGTAGTTTTTAATGTACAGGGCTTGGAGCATTTGTATGCAGGCACACCGGTGGCATTTATGGATACTTTGCGTTATGAAGAGGGATATCTCTCTGCACAACTTGACAATGTACTGAGTGCGGCGATCATTCTTTTTCTCTATGAAAAAGGCTATCAGGGGAGGGCTTTTTTTACAGCGGAAGAGGAAGCAGGAAAAAGCTGGCGTTTTTTACTGGAATGGTTCAGACGACGGGATGTAGACACGGATGAACTCTTAGTGCTTGATACAAGCCCCTATCCTGATCGGAAAAGTGCTGATGCACAGCATATTATCCTTCGGAACCGGGATGCAAATGCAACTTTTACCTCACCGCTACGTCAAAAGATCGCAGGTATCTGTGATACCTTTTCGATCACCTATGGCTATAAGGATCACTTTATAGAGGCATTGAACGAAGAGCGTATAGCACAAGATCTTTTTCCCTACTCTCTGGGGAGTACAGAGATGGGACGTTTGGTGAATGCAAGTGAAGGGAGCATACAGGGTACCACCTTTCAATTACCTACAACAGGGTATCATACGACAAGGGAAACGGTTTCTATGGCTGCGGTCATAGATGCGATCAAGATACTCGAGACACTTTACATAGAAGAACAAAATGTATAATATAGAAGGAAAAAAGAGATGGAAGTAATAGGATATATTGAATCAGTGGATCTAGCGGAGATGGAACTGTTCGGGCTGGATGCCAAGGTCGATACCGGAGCAGATTCCTGCGCGCTGCATTGTGATGATATACATGTGGAGGGTGACACCGTGACTTTTTTGCTGCATGATGAAGTACATGGGGCGTATCATGGGAAAAAGATCACTTTGCCTATCTTTAAAATAAAAAGCGTCAAAAGTTCAAACGGAAAAAGTGAAGAGAGGATCTTTATAAAAACTTCAATAAAGTTGGGTTGTAAATCTTATCAGGCAGAAATATCATTGACAAATCGTCAGACTATGAAGTATCCTATGTTGATAGGGAGACGTTTTCTTTCGCATCATTATTTGATAGATGTCTCTCATAAATACATAACCAAAAAGGAAAAATAGATGACTGTGTATATACTTTCCAGAAATACCAAACTATATTCCACAAAGAGATTGGTAGAAGCAGGTGAAGCTAAAGGATGGAATATCCGTGTGATCGACTACTTGATGTGTAGTATCGAGATCTTGAAAGGTCAGTTATCGGTGGTCTACAATGGTGAACTTTTACCGGTTCCTGATGCTATCATCCCACGTATCGGGGCTAGTCGTACTTTTTTTGGGACGGCTATGGTACGTCATTTTGAGATCATGGGGGCTTTCAGCGTGGCGGGAAATCTTGCGATCGCAAGATCAAGAGATAAATTGAGAAGCCTTCAAGTACTTTCAAAGCAAGGGGTTGACATGCCAAAGACCGTTTTTGCCTCCAATAAAGCCAATGCTAAAGATGTGATCAAGTTGAGTGGAGGTACACCGCTGGTACTTAAGATCCTTGAAGGGACCCAAGGGGTCGGTGTGGTACTGGCGGAGACACAAAAAGCAGCACAGTCCGTTCTGGATGCCTTTTATGGTATGGATGTAAGTCTTTTGGTACAAGAGTTCATTAAAGAGGCAGGGGGAGCAGATATACGTGCTTTTGTTATCAATGGAGAGGTGATCGGTGCGATGAAGAGACAAGGGGCAGAGGGTGACTTCCGTTCCAATCTTCATCAGGGGGGAAGCGCAACTGCCTATAAGCTCAACCGAAAAGAGAAATCGACTGCAATGGCTGCTGCTAAAGCCATGGGACTGGGTGTCTGTGGTGTAGATATGATCCCTTCTGATCGCGGTCCATTGGTGATGGAGGTCAACTCCTCCCCTGGACTTGAGGGGATAGAAAAGGCTACAGGTGTTGATATAGCAGGTAGGATCATGGATTATATTGATTCTAGTATCTCACCTTTGGACGACAACAAAAAACGTCGTCGCAAAAAAGATAATATTGGAGCATAAAGTGGATGAGAAGTCTTTTATTTTAGGTGGTGTAGAGATAGCAAGAGGTACAAAGAAACAGGTTGAAATAGATCTACCGGGTTTCTATGGTACGCCGACTACGATGACAGTGCATGTGATCCGTGGTAAAAGGGCAGGGCCTATCGTTTTTGTTTCTGCAGCGATCCATGGAGACGAATTGAATGGTATTGAGATCATCCGGCGTTTAAGACAGATCCATTTACTGGATAAATTGAGAGGCACACTTGTTTTAGTGCCGGTTGTCAATATCTATGGGACCATGAACCTTACGCGTTATCTCCCTGACAGACGTGATCTTAATAGAAATTTTCCAGGGTCATCCAAAGGGTCACTTGCTTCACGTTTGGCTAAGACTTTTTTTGATGAGGTCGTTTCTAAATGTGATCTCGGCATCGACTTGCATACCGCAAGTATACACAAAGATAATCTTCCTCAGGTACGAACCAATATAGAAGATGAAGCTACCCTAAGACTTGCGCTTGCCTTTGAAGCTCCGGTAGTATTACACTCGACACTTCGAGACGGGTCGTTGCGTGCGGTGGCACAAGAACAGGGAATTCCTATTTTGCTCTATGAAGCAGGAGAGGCGTTGAGACTGGATGAAAAATCCATCAAGATCGGCGTCAAAGGCATCATTAATGTACTCAGGGCGAATGACATGCTTCCCCAGATCACTAGAAAAGGCCATCGTTTAAAAAAACCTTCCGTATCGAGAGAGAGCAAATGGATCCGAGCACATGAGAGTGGCATGATACAAACGCTCAAAAAGCTTGGTCATGTCGTTGAAGAAGGGGAGGTGATCGCAAGGATCGAGCAAATGTTCGAAGATCAGAGGGGTGAAGTGATCGCTCCTTTTGCAGGTATTATTATCGGGAAGACACAGATCCCTCTTATTCATGAAGGGGATGCTGTTTTTCATATTGCTGCATTTGATGACCACAAGATAGTAGAAAAACGCATGGAACCGTTCCATCATGAAAGCCTGATGGAAATACCCATTGACGATGAAAGAAACCTATAAAAGACGATAAAAAAGCAATAAACTATAATCAGAAATGACTACTAAGGTTGAACGTATGAATTACCAATTGATTTTAGATGAGGTAGCGCATGAGATCACTTTCTTGTTGAATCAAGGAAAGGTTGCAGATTATATCCCTGCATTAGCAAAGGTAGATCCTAAACAGTTTGGGATGTCACTCACACTTTTTGATGGTACACAATACAGTGTAGGAGATGCAAATACACTTTTTTCTATTCAAAGTATTTCAAAAGTCTTTACCTTTACACTGGCTCTTAAATCTTATAGCACAAGTTTATACAAACGCATCGGACATGAACCCTCCGGGAATCCTTTTAATTCACTGGTACAGCTAGAGTATGAACATGGTATTCCCAGAAATCCGTTCATTAATGCCGGAGCTATTAATGTCACAGACTCTTTGATCAGTCATTATGGCAACTGTGAAAATGCTTCAAGTGAGATCTTTAAGTTTATCCAGGATATAGCAGGTGAGCCTGATATATCGTATAATAATATAGTGGCAGCATCGGAAATGGATCATGGTTTTCGTAATATGGCCCTAGCGAATTTGATGAAAAGTTTTAACAACCTGGACAATGATGTAGAGGATGTCGTACAAACCTATTTTAAACATTGTGCTATCGAGATGAATACAAAAATGCTCTCAAGATCCATGCTCTATTTGGCCAATCATGGTGTGGATCCGATCAATGGTATAGAGTATGTTACTGAGCAGCAGGCTAAGCGTATCAATGCCGTTATGCTTACTTGCGGCCATTATGATGCTTCAGGTGACTTTGCTTTTCATGTCGGACTTCCAGGAAAGAGTGGTGTGGGTGGCGGTATTGTGGTGGTCGTGCCTAAAAAGATGGGAATATGTGTCTGGTCACCCGGTTTAAATGCACAAGGAAATTCGCTTGCGGGAACGATGGCACTAGAATTGTTTGCAGCAAAAACAGGCTTGTCGATCTTTTGATAAATTTGATTTGATTTAAGTTTATTTTTAGCTCAAAAATCCAAATTATATTCTATAATTTCTTTTGTGTGTACGATTTTATATACAAGAGAGAAAAAAATGACCTTCGAGGAAATTAGGTTTGCACTGGAAGTGAACGGTGTCGAGAAAGAAGATAGCGAAACGCTTTTAGCGTACTGTAAGAAATCAGGTAAAGACTTTGAAAAACTTGATGAAATGTTAGTAGATATGGGTTATGTCAAAGTTTTTACAGATGAATTTTTTGGCTGGCATGATCCAGATGAAGGAGATTTTGATGATGAGTATGTCTCAACTGAAAAAATTCAACATAGACATGCATGGGATGAGTAAACAGTTTATCTGTCTTGTGCGGCACCAAAATGACTCATAGAGAACTTGACCCTCTCTGATATATTGAGACCATGGGGTTGTGTATCTATCACATCATAGCGTTTTACTGCCCCGACTCTGTTGGCGATCTGTATGGCCAGACCGGGACGTGCATTGAGTTCCAAGATCAACGGTCCCAGGTTTTTGTCCAGCACAATATCAACCCCCAGATATCCTAGATGGGTGACTTCATAGCAGGAGGCAGCCAGGGTGAGTATTTTCTCCCAGTAGGGTATTTTAAGTTCTGAAAAATCATACCCGGTATCCGGATGATGTGTGATAGGCATCCCGTGCTGTACAGAAAAAAGTGACTTTCCTGTTGCCATATCGATCCCCACACCTACTGCCCCTTGATGTAGATTCGCTTTGCCGTCACTTTCACTGGTTGAACATCGCAACATTGCCATAGCAGGGTATCCTCTATAGACTATCACTCTGATATCGGGGACACCTTCGTAACTGTAGCGTTCAAAAACAGGATCAAATTCTACCAGTGTCTCAAGCATTGCTACATCAGGTTTTCCACCAAGTGAGTAAAGGCCGCTGAGTATATTGGAAATATCACGCTGAATGTCTCTCAGCTCCAGCCTCTGCCCGTTAGGTTTGATGAATTCATCCCCTTCACGTTTTGTGATCACCAAAATACCCTTGCCTCCACTCCCTTGGGAAGGCTTGAGAGCGAATTTATCAATTCCGGCTAGCAACGCTTTCAGGTTACGCAGTTGTGACTGGTACTCGATGGTTACAAGTAGTTTGGGTACGGATATACCTGCATTCTGGGCAACGGTTTTGGTTTTAAGCTTGTTATCCACCAGGGGGTAGTACTTGCGGTCGTTTTGTGCTCCGATATAGTGGATGTTACGCTTATTCATTCCGAGTATGCCAAGTTTTTTAAGCTTAAATGGATTAGCAAACATCTCTTAGTCCATCATAGATCTAAAGCGGATGAGTTCACTTACGCGATACCCGCTATAGCGTCCGAGTAGTATGGTCCCTGCCAATACTATCAGAAGCAGTTCCGGAAAGTTAAAAGCAATATGTGAAACAAAAGGGTAGGTCATCACAAAATAGGCACAAACTGCTACGATCAAAGAACCGCCACCTTGTATAAGTACTTCTTTGGGTCCCTCTTCTTCCCAGAGTATGGACATCCTTTCTATGGTCCACGCCAAGATGATCATAGGAAAAAATGTCACGGTGAGCACTTCTTTGATCCCCAGTTTAAAACTTAAAATGCTCATAAAGGACATAATGAGAATCACGACGATCATGACTGCAGAGATCCTAGCGACCAGCAAGAGGTTAAGACTGCTTAAGTAAGAGCGTATGATCAATCCCATTCCTACGATCAAAATAAACATGAGCAGTCCGGCAAAGAGCGTGGTTTCCATAAACGCCAAAGCGATCAATACCGGCATGAACGTCCCTGATGTTCTCAACCCCCCTATGATCCTCAGCAGTACCACGACCAATGCACCAAAAGGCACCAGGAGTATATGTCTGTAGGCATTTTGCTCCGAGACGGGTAGGGAGAAAAGCGAAAAGTCCATTATGGCTGCTTTTTTTAAAAGCTCCTGTTTTTCAAGAAGGTATTCGACGGGTACGAGACGTTCATTGATCGAAAATCGAATTTTGGAGTTTTTAGCTCCTGTGACATCGATCAGTGAATCGCCGCTTTGCTGCCAAATAAAAAAATTCTTATCACGAGGGACTTTCCCTTTTTTCAGATCATATAGCTGCCATGTCTTTCCGTCATAGACTTCCAGCATTGGGGTCAAGGCGATATTGCGCCGGTCACTCTCCAGGTAGAGCCCATGGATCTTTCGCAGCAATATTTTTCTGTAGCGTAAAAGACGGGTGATGAGTTCAAGTTTGGATATCCCGCTTTGTGTCAGCAGTATTTTGACTGCCTGTGAAGGCTCTTTGGCATTGAAGTCATTGATCAACTGCGCTGCGAACGAGTGTGTGTCTGCCGACTTGGAGCGTACATCATCTAAAAGGATTTTGGCGGTATTTCTTAAGGTGTCGGGAAGATCACTCAGTGTTTCAACCTTCTGTTCATAAGGGACCACAGGTAATTCACGTTTGTATTTCCCCGGCTCTATAAAGACTTCAATGGTGTAGTAAAGTTTTTGCGGCCCTTCCACCTTGCGTTTACTCCATTCCGCTCTTTTCCCCATTTCAGTCTGCGCTTCGGCATAGCCGAATCCTGAGGATGCTATATCTTCAGAAAGTATCTGAATGCCCTTTTGCGGCTCCGGTAATGCCATCGATACCAGCACAGGCTTATTTTGTCCTTCAAAAGAAATTTCTGCTCCTACTTTATAGACGGAACGCTTTTCATGTGGCAGAAAGGGTATCCCCAGTACACCGACTTTATACCAGACAATAAACAATCCTGTGAAAGCCAAACTGAGGGCAATGAGTAATACTTGAAGTTTTCTAGACATAAAATCCCTTTTTATTTAGGTAAGGACATAGGTTTAAATTGATACTCTTTGGCGACATCAACGACAAAATAATCGCGCAGAAAATTACGTCCGATCAATACCGGATACTTATAATTTTCTCTATCATTTAAGGTAACGGCGATCAGTTGGGAGACTTCACCCAGTATGATACGCATATTGACAACATAACGGTTCTGTGACTCTTCACCATGACGTTTGATCAGTACCGTTTTACGTACTTTTCTCTCAATAATATGTTCTTTTTCTCCAGCTACACAGACAAACCGTACCCACTGTTTCCCATCCCGTTCAAAAGGTGTGATGTCTCGTGCATCAATGGAACTGGTTTTTGCACCGGTATCAATACGTGCTTTCAGTATGACATTGGGTGGCACAAGTCGTACGTTTTCTACAGCACCAATGATATGCTTCGTGTCTGATTTCTCTGTGTTGAGATCTTCGAAGGTACTGCCTTGCGTGGTAAGGCTTACAGCAGCCTCTTTGGCTTCAATGAAAGATGTCATACACAACATAAGTGAGAATAGTATGCCGTATGTCCATCTTAGTTGTAAAATCATAAGTATGCTCCATCCAAAAAATATATCAAATTATACCATAGAAACATCCACCCGTATGCATTGTGGGAACCATAGTGAATTATTTTCAAATTACATGATTTTCGGATCATTCTCTTTCTTTTCTCGTCCACTCTCTTTCACATGCAAATCCAACTGAGGAAACGGTATTTCGATATGGTGTTTATTGAGTGTACTATAGATAAATTTCAAAAAATCGGATTTGGTTCCCGCAGGCCTAAGCGTGGATTGTCCTCTTACCCAGACGATCAGTTCATAGTCCACTGAACTTGATCCCATAGCGGTCATCCAAATCGTTGTTGTGTATTTCGGAGGTATGGAGACATAATTAATGTTTGAGTGCTCGAGTTCTTCCAGGATCACCTCTTCTACTTTTTCATTGGGTGTTCCATAGGCAACTGAAAAAGGGATATGTATTCGTCTTATATCGTTTTCTAAAGTCCAATTGATCACATTGTTTTGAATAAAGGAAGAGTTAGGGATGATGACATCAATGTTATCATTGGTCGTGACAGTGGTCGAACGCATCTTCATGTCGTTAACGGTACCCCGGATCGTATCAGAAATTTCTACATAATCTCCCAGGCGGATCGTACGTTCAAACATCAGAATAATACCTGCAGCGAGGTTCGATACGAGCGTTTGTAAACCAAAACCGATACCTATAGAGAGTGCTCCGGCGATCAGACCTAAATTAGAAAAATCAAGTCCTATACTCTTCAGGGCGATCAGTAACGTAACAAATGCGATAAAGTAGTAGCCAAAGCCGGAGATCATTTTTGCTGAAGTATAAGAGAGCTTGTCTTTCAGAGCCAGCTTCATGATCTTACGTTTATAAAATGCAGCGAGCATAAACCCAACTATCACGATCAGAAGCACTTTGAGAATATCCATGACGGAGATACTGTGCTCATTCAATACAAAAAGGGATTCAGTGAGCTTGCTGTACGTATAGTCATAAAGACTTTCAGCACTCTGTTCGACATTGGACAGTGCCAGTGCTACATTTCCTTCTTTTTCTTTGAATAGATCTTTGAGAATAGTTTGTTTATAGGTATAGTTTTTAATAAGGTCACGTGTGAGAGTATCGATGTCTTCTGTAGTGGAATTGATGAGATCGAGCGTTTTTTGGATATTTTCCTGTTGCAAATAAGCAAGAGAAAGCAATATCTTTTGGTCTATCTTTGTTGTCCTGGCATCCTTCATATCCATCGTATTGGCAAGAATCTTTTTATTCAATATCTCTGAGACATCCTCATGATGTATCAGTTCACGTTCTTTTGCCAAATTGAGTGCAACCGCTTCTTGCTTTATTGAAAAAAATCTTTTATTGGTGGCCGCAAGTTTTTTCTCTAGTTCCGGGATATTGAAGCTGACATGCTTGAGTGCTTGACTAAAACGCTCTTTGCCCTCTTTCAGTACCTTTTCATACGCTTCTATGGAAAGCGTGCGGTTGTTGCCTTTCATTTTGTAAAATGCATACTGTAGTTGGTAAAGCAGCAGGTTCTCTTTATCTTCAGTGGTGATATCCTGGATACTTTGTTTTAGAAACTGTCGTTTGGATTGCATCATGGACTGTTCTTCTTTTAAAATATCAATGGCTGTATAGACATCCGTAAGCGCATTCAGGTAAGAGAGATAGTTGTCAGTAGTGATATTTTCCTCATCGCTTAAAAGGGAGTTCGGCATAGGGTCCACTTCGGATGTAAAAGAGAGCATATCTTTCAATTTTGCTAAGAGCATACGTTCTGTAGCGATACGCTCTATATCAGCTTGGTCCTGGGGCACTTCTTGGTCGATGCGCAGGCTGACCTCTTCATAGTAGGCTTTGGTATTGTTCCCGTCATAGAGTTTAGTGTCTATATCAGCAGCCCCTAAAAACAGGGAAAAAAGAAAGAATAAGGCGATGGATCTCATAAGTGACTACTTTTTTTTAATTATAGCATAGCAGGGGAAGAAATATTCTAATGCATGTATAAGGTAACGCAAACGTTTCATACACTGTCTCTTCAGAAGAGGGGGTGACATAGAGATAGCACGCCTTCAACGTGTATCCTTTGTTTATAACAATATGACAGTGGCCAGTCCAAGGAAACTGAAAAAACCGACCACATCTGTAACAGTGGTCAAAAGTACCGTTGATCCAATAGCGGGATCGACCCCAAACCTTTTAAGTGTCAAAGGTATTATGGCACCAAAAAAGCCTGCTGTAAAAAGGTTGGCGACCATAGCCATAGCTATGACAAGCCCCAACATTGGCAGATCAAACCATAGATATGCAATGACTCCCATGATGATGCCATAAAGCAATCCATTTAAAAGCGCAATGGAAAGCTCTTTAATAATGGTTTTTTTTGCTTCATCCCCTGCTATTTCCCCAAGTGCCATTTTTCTGACCGTAACGGTCAGTGTCTGTGTACCTGCATTCCCGCCCATTGATGCAACGATAGGCATCAGGATCGCCAGTGCTACCAATGACTGTATCGTTTGATCAAACAAGCCGATAACCAAAGAGGCAGCGATCGCTGTAAATAAGTTTACCCCAAGCCAGACCGCTCGGGATTTGCTGATCAGCCAAAAGTTTTCTTCCTGTTCTGCCTCGTCATTAACCCCGGCAAGGTTATAGATCTGCTCTGTTGCTTCTTCTGAGATAATATCATAAATATCATCGGAGGTAATACGTCCTACAAGCGTACCTTTGTTACTTACAACAGGGATCACACTGAGGTCATAGTTGCTTACAGCTTCAACCACTTTTTTAATATCATCATGCGGCTCTACTGAAACGGTTATCTTGCCTTCATCATTGATGACATCACGATAGAGTTCTTTGGGACTATGTAAAATGAGGTCTTCCAGCGGTATCATACCGACAAATGCACGTCCATTGGAAACCACGAATACGTGATGCACATTATCGACCTCATTCTCTTTTTTCAATTTTTTAAGACGCAGGATCGAGTCACCTATCTTTTCATCCAAATGTGCTTGAAAGAGCTCCACCTGCATATGTGCACCGGCTTCATCTTCTTCATAAGATATCAGTGTTTCTATCGTATCTCTGTCCTCTTTTGAAAGATTAGAGAGAATGGCATCCGCTTTTTTCTCATCCATCTCTTCGATATGCAGAATGAGGTCAGCAGCATCGTTAGTATTGAGTTCTTCGATCAGTTTTGCAAGTTTCTTCGGTCCAAATCTTTCATAGATCTCTTCCTGATCTGATTTTGGCAATTCAATGATCACCGCAGCTAATATACCCCTGGGAAGTTTATTTAAAAAATTTGTATAGGTTGCTTCATCTGTTTTTTTGACCTTAAGAAGGAGATCGGCGACTTCATAAGGATGGACATCAAGGTTCACCCCCTCACGATACTGACTAAAATACTTTTCAAAAGCTTCAATTTGCTCTAATGTTTCATCGTTCATTGTATTCTCTCCTATCTTTAACGCATTTTACCTGGGCAGGTACGATCAAGCCGTATTAGATGCAATCATCACTGTTATTGTTGTTGAATTTTTTTATGCCATAGTAAAGCAGAAAAAAAGGTGAGTATACTGAGAGACAACATGAGTAAAACAACATAGAGTGTACCAGTTTGCTCAGAAGAGGTAAAAGGCAATCCGCTGGTATTCATCCCAAAAAATCCCACTAAAAGATTTAGTGGAAGGAAAACGGCCGAAATAA
>AGBJ01000003.1_pt1 | contig 36418 bp, 51 predicted proteins | sample 768721 | NCBI WGS metagenome assembly AGBJ01 (sample SAMN00779238, study PRJNA67915) | hypersaline lake metagenome
TTTATATCTTCTTATTTATTAGTATCGTGTTTTTTCTTTTGCTTAGTAATTTTCTTTATTATTCTATGACCACGTCGAAAATCTTCTGTATTATCGCAAGGAGAAGTTCCACTATCCGAGAGTAAATCTTGAGAGGTGCTACTGGGGAGAAAAAAATCTAACGAGAGAAAATCAAAAAATTGTAGAAAACAACTGGTACTTGTATTAGAATTGTTAAAATTTGCATTAGAAACTTTACTTTTGCTAAAGAGAAGGCAGGCAAGAAGCATTAATATAAGAAGGATAAATAAGATCTTTTTTATCATTTTATTTTCCTTACATAAATTTTACAAAAAGTTAATTGTTGGTAAAATGTTGTCAAGTAATATTTATATTTTTAAAACTTTTTGTCATAAGATATTAGGAGAAGATAAAAAAAAGCACAGGCAGAGGGGAGGCCGCCTGTGCTGAGGAGGTCTTTTATGCGGTGTTTCAACCGCTTTAGGGGGAAAAATTATATACCAAAATTTATTTCACCTTTTTAGTTTGTCAAGAAATTTTTTATTTTTTTTTATTCTTCTCCATAATTTTTTTAATCAAACCTGATGAACACAACATTATTATATTTCAAAGAACAAATTATTTACTCTTTATTCTTATCAGTTTCTTCAACAAATTCAAGTATAGAAATTGGGGCAGCATCACCCCTGCGGTGTTCGAGCTTTATTACTCTCGTATATCCACCGTTCCTGTTTTTATACTTTTTGGCAATCTCATCAAACAATTTTTTTACAAGGTCTCTATTTGCTAAAACTTTATATGCTTGTCTTCTTGAGTGAACATTATCTTTTTTTCCCCATGTAATTAATTTTTCAGAGATTTTCTGCACTTCTTTTGCTTTTTTATGTGTTGTTTTGATTCTACTATGTCTAATGAAATCCGCAGTTATATTATACAGCATTGACTTTCTATGAGAGCGAAGTTTTCCAAAAGTAGTTGTATCTTTTTTACGATGTTTCATTTTTTCCCTCAATCTCTTCAATTCTCTTTAACTTTTTATCAATTTTTGTAATATCCATACCAAGTTTCAGGTCATAACGAGAAAGAACTTTTTTAACCTCTGCAAGAGATTTTTTCCCAAAATTTCTCAAACGAAGCATTTGACTATCATTTATACCGACTAATTCTTTCACAAAATCAATTCTTGCTGCTGCAAGACAATTTCTACATCTTACACTCAGTTCAAGTTCTGTTACTGACATTTTCATAAGTTTCTGCAGTATTTTTAATTCAGGGTCAACCTTTTCTCGTTTAATATATTTCGGTTCTTTTTTAAACTGCATGATTGAATGAAAGCAGTCTTTCAGCAATTTCGCACCCAAATTCAGGGCTACTTCTGGTTTTAGACTTCCATCAGTACTGATTTCTAATATAATTTTATCGTAGTTTATTTTTTTATCGACCCGCTCTTGACCGATATAAAAATCAACTTTTCGCACAGGTGAATATATAGCGTCAATGGGAATAACATCAACATCTTTGTCGTCTCCAATATTATGTTCGTTTGCACGTTCATAACCAATTCCGTTACCCACCCAGAATTCCATAGCTAAATCTGTTTTTTCAGTTAATTCCAGAAGATAATGGTCTTTATTAATAATTTTTACTGCTTTTGGAGCAGAAATATCCTTTGCCTTAATTACTCCCGGACCTTTTACATTTAATTCTAATTTCTGTTCCTTATTAGAATCAATTTTTAAGATAAGGTTTTTTAGATTAAGTATAACCTCAATAAAATCTTCTCTTGCACCGGGAATGGGGACATACTGATGATGAAGCCCTTCAATCCGGACAAATTTCACTGCACCACCTTGGATAGAAGATAATAGAACTCTTCTAAATGAGTTACCAATTGTAGTTCCGAAACCGGATTCAAAAGGACCGATTTGGAATTTACCGAAAGTATCCGATTTTGTTTTGTTATCTATTCTACTATATGTTGGTAATTGTATAGGTTCAATATTATCCATTTACACTCCTAACCTGGATGAACCAAAAAATATTTAGCAACAAATTAAACCAAGTGAAATATTGACTTCGTCATTTCACGGGAGGTACAATTTTCTCACAATTAATTATTTAAATTTTTTAAATCTAAGGGTTACAATCGCTATCTTTTAGGTTCATAGTAAAGTTTGAATAATTTTTTACTAAAATTTACTCTGTGGATTCTCTTGGGAAAATCTACAATTTTATTCCATTGGATTGACACGAATATTATTGATAATATCCTATTAATTATTGAGAATAAAATTCGACAATGAGTCTTACATCGACATCCTGTGGAAGCTGTTCCTTGTCTGGCAAGCTTTTAACAATTCCTTTATAACTTTCTGTATGAACCTCAATCCATCCAAGGGTATCTGAAGATTGAAAAGTTTCCATTGCTTCATTAATAACCGGAATTTGCCTGCTATTTTTACTGATTTCGATTTCTTGGCCGGATTTCACAATATAAGAAGGAATATTTACTTTTTTCCCATCAACTAAAACATGACCGTGATTAACGAGTTGTCTGGCTGAATTACGAGAAGGGGCGAACGCCATTCTAAAAATAACATTATCCAGGCGTGTTTCTAAAAGGCGGAGCAAGTTTTCACCACTTACACCTTTCATTTTTTCAGCTTTTTTAAAGGTATTTTTAAATTGTTTTTCCAAGAGCCCATACATTCGTTTTGCCTTTTGTTTTTCTCTAAGATGGAGCCTGTAATCACTTTTTTTAGAGCGGTATTTTTTATTTTTTTCTCCGGGTGGGTAATTTTTTCTTTGTAAGCTACACTTATCAGAAAAACATCTCTGCCCTTTCAGAAAAAGTTTTGCACCTTCTCTTCTACATAATTTACATTTTGCATCTGTATATCTTCCCATTTCAAATCCTTTTATATTCGTCTTCTTTTTGGAGGTCTACAACCGTTATGTGGAATAGGAGTAACATCTTTTAATGATAGGATTTCCAGCCCATTTGCCTGGAGTGCACGTACAGCAGAATCTCTTCCAGAACCAGGTCCTTTTATTTCAATATGAACATTTTTTAATCCACGATTTACAACCTCTTTTGCAGCTTCAGCTGAGGTAAGTTGAGCAGCATAAGAAGTGCTTTTTCTGCTTCCTTTATACCCAATTTTTCCACTGCTTGACCAGGTAATTACATTACCATTCATATCAGTAATAGTTATAATAGTATTATTGAAAGTTGCTTTAATGTGAGCTACACCTTCAGAAGCGGTAAATTTAACCTTCTTCTTCCTAATTTTTGTTTTCCTTTTTCCTTTTTGCTTTGGCATTAAGTTCTCCTAAATTCTCCTAAATTCTGATTATTTCACAATACGACCGAGACGGGGACCTTTCTTCGAGCGTGCATTCGAATGGGTTTTTTGACCGCGACTTGGTAAGCCAATTCTGTGCCTTAATCCACGATAACAACCAATTTCTTTCAATCGGTTAATATTCATTTTTACTTCTTTTCGTAAATCACCTTCTATTGTATAATTTTCATTAATAATTTCTCTTAACTTTCTCACTTCTTGATTAGATAAATCTTTTGCATATTTACCTTTATCAATTTTAGCTTTATCGAGAATTTGATTGGAATTTGTTCTACCTAAACCAAAAATATAGGTTAAAGCAATTTCAATTCTCTTGTTATTCGGCAAATCTACACCAACAATTCTTGCCAACTTAATCCTCCTTTATCATGTTAAATTCTTCGGAAATCTACCGTCTGGCAGATTATTTAACAGAGGCAAACTAACCTTGTCTCTGTTTATGTTTCGGATTTTTACAGATAACATATATTTTTCCTTTTCGTTTAACAATTTTACAATCTTTACAACGTTTTTTTACAGATGACAATACTTTCATTTCTACCTCGAAAGCAATAATTCGAATTATCGCATTCTATAAATTTATTTATATCGATAAACTATTCGTCCTTTTGTAAGATCATAGGGCGAAAGTTCCATTTTGACTTTATCACCGACCAGGATACGAATATAATTCATCCGCATCTTCCCGGAAATATGGGCCAAAATCAGGTGTCCGTTTTCCAATTTTACTTTGAATTTAGTTCCCGGTAACGCTTCTTCAACGATTCCATCCACTTCTATAACGCTACTTTTTGCCATTAATTTACTCCTTTTCCATCTTGGGCGTGAGAAATTGAGTTAACACCTCAGCTTTATCTTTGGTTATCAAAATCGTATCTTCAAAATGAGCAGAACAGGAACCATCTTCTGTGAGAACTACCCATTCATTACCCGTGATTCTTGAAGTGCCAATGTTAAACATCGGTTCAATTGCAATGGTCATACCTTGCTGCAATCGTGGACCTGTATTTTCTTTTCCGGAATTATACACAATTGGAGCTTCGTGCAGTTCATGTCCCACTCCATGTCCGGTAAGTTCGTCTGCTACAAAAAATCCATTTTCTACAGCAGCTTTCTCAATCACAGCTGAAATATCACCAATCCTATTTCCCACAGCACATTTTTCAATTGCTTTTTGCAAAGCCAGGTTGGTTACAGTCATTAATCTTTCATTTTCTTTTGAAATTTCTCCAACTGCAAATGTTCTGGCGCCATCACCGCAAAATCCGTTTTTTCGTACACCGACATCAATCCCGATTATATCTCCTTCGCGCAGTTTTTTCTTTTTGGAAGAATATCCATGCACAATTTCATTATTGATTGATGCACAAATATTGTAGGGAAAAGGTTCCATACCATTCATTGTAAAACCATTAAAAACAGCTTCGGCATCGTTTGCAAAAATAATCTCACCAGCTTTTTTATTTAAAGAATAGGTAGAGATACCAGATTCTATCATTGAGCCTAATTGGTCAAGAATTTCACAAACAATTCTATTGGCTTCACGCATCAATTCGATTTCATGCTCATTCTTAATCGATATCATAATCAATCCAATCTCTTCAGGATATTCTGGTAGATATTATTTTTATCTTTACATCCGTGAACCATTTGAAGAATAGATTTCTTTTTAAAAAATTTTAACATTGGTTTTGCAGATTTAAGATAAACTTGCAATCGATTTTTGATAGTTTCAACTTTATCGTCATCACGAATTTCTAATTTCGTTCCGCATTTATCACAAAAACCAACACCATTTACAATTTTCTTAGGTTGCATATTAATTAAATTATAGATGCTCTGGCATTTAGGACAATATCTTCGGTTTGACAATCTTTTAACAACTTCCATATCCGGAACATCGATGAGAATAACATAGCATTTTTCTGCTTCCTCAATAAAATTCAGATTCAAAAATACCTTTGCTTGCTCAAGGTTACGCGGGAAACCATCAAATATAGCACCTTTTGAGCAATCATTTTTAGAAACACGGTTTTCAATTAAATCAAAGATTAGAGTATCCGGCACCAGTTCACCTTTATGCATATATTTATATGCTTCTTTACCGATCTCAGTTTTCTTTTTAATAGCATCACGCAGAATATCACCAGTGGAAAGATGAGGAATGTTAAGTTTTTCATGCAGCATTTCCGCTTGAGTACCTTTACCAGCACCGGGAGGACCGAGGAGAACTAAAATTACCCGGGAGAATTTCGTCACCTTCTACCTCTGAGTTTTCCTTTCTTCATGAATCCATCATAATGCCGCATCACGAGTTGTGATTCAATCTGTTTCAAAGTATCAAGCGCAACTCCGACAATAATGATTAATCCTGTACCACCAAAATAAAATGGCAATCTTGCATATTTAATCAGGAATGTAGGCATAACTGCAATGATTGCAAAGAAAATTGCGCCTGGCAATGTAATTCGTGTGATTACACTATTTATATATTCAGCGGTTTTTTTGCCAGGTTTTCTACCGGGAATAAACCCACCATATTTTTTCATATTACTTGCAATTTCATCAGGATTTAGCACAATCGCTGTATAGAAATAAGCAAAGAATATAATCATCAACATATAAAGTACTGTATAAAAGAAGGCTCCTGGAGAAAGCCATGTAGAAACTGTTTGCATTATGCCACTTTTTGGGAAGAAGGTAGTAATTGTTTTCGGAAACATCAGCACAGATTGAGCAAAAATAATTGGGATAACACCCGCAGAATTCACTTTTAATGGAATATGAGTACTTTGTCCACCGTAAATTTTTCTTCCAATCACTCTTTTTGCGTATTGAACTGGTATTTTTCTGTTTCCTTCAGTAACAAAGATAACGGAAGCGGTGACAAAAACCATAAGAACAACAATAATTATTGAAAGAAAAAGACTCATTGTTCCACTTACAATCATATTACCCATATTTATAAATCCACTGGGATACCTCGCGATAATTCCGATGAAGATTATTAGAGAAATACCGTTTCCAATTCCATTTTCATTAATCTGTTCACCAAGCCACATGACAAAAATAGTTCCAGTAACAAAAGTTACAATGGTGATAAATTTAAACATAAAACCTGGATGAGGAACAATTACTGCCCCGGAAGCTGTTGTAATGCTTTCCAGAAAAAAAGTAATTCCCAGAGCATTAAAAGTTCCTATCAACACAGTTCCATATCTTGTATATTGAGTAATCTTTTTTTGACCTTCTGCACCCATCTTTTTTAATTTTTCAAAATAAGGAATAATGCCACCGAGCAGTTGCATTACAATAGAAGCTGTAATATATGGCATAATTCCCAGGGCAAAGATAGTTGCTTTTCTAAGATTACCGCCAACAAAGAGGTCAAGCATTCCGAATAAGGTGTTTCCTCGTGATGAAAAAAATTCACCAAGTGCTTGGGCATTGATACCAGGTGTAGGTATATGACCTCCAAGCCGATAAACAATCAGAATGCCAATTGTAAAGAGGACTTTCTTTTTCAGATCTGGGACTTTAAAAACATTTATTAATGACTTAATCACCTAAACAACCTCTGCTTTCCCACCATGTTTTTCGATAATTTCTTTAGCGGTTTTGCTAAATTTATTCGCTTTTATAATTTTATTTTTTTTAAATTTATTTTCTTTATTAGCCAGGATTTTAACTCTCAACCTTCTGGACCTGGAGGTTTTGATAAGACCAAGATTTTCCATCAGTTTTATATCAATTATTTTGTCATCGATTTCAGCAAGTTGATTTAAATTAATCTGCCTACAAGGTTTTTTAAATATATTTGTAAAACCTTTTCTTGGCAATCTGCGATGGATGGGCATTTGACCGCCTTCGAACCAAACAGGAATTTTTCCGCCACTTCTGGATTTTTGACCATTCTGACCACGCCCACAAGTTTTCCCGAGTCCGCTTCCATCACCTTTACCGAACCTTTTTTTATTAAATTTTGAATTTTTGGGAACTTTTAATTCATTCAACTTCATTTTGTCCAAACCTTTCACTTACATATCGAATATTTCGATCTAATTCTTATGACATTAGTTCAGAAACTGTCTTGCCCCGAAGCCTTGCGACATCTTCGTGGGAGCGCACAGATTTTAAAGCTTTGGCAGTTGCTTTTGCAATATTATGCTTTGTGTTTGAACCATAAGATTTTGTAAGGATATTTTCCACACCTGCCGCTTCCATCACAGCGCGTACAGGACCACCTGCGATAATACCAGTACCTGGAGCAGCCGGTTTGATTATGACTTTGCTTCCACCAAATTTGACAGTTGTTTCGTGAGGAATTGTTCCATTCCGAATGGGCACAGTAAAAGTAGAACTTTTTGCCTTACCTTTTGCTTTATTAATAGCAGAAACAATTTGATTTGCTTTGCCCATTCCTACACCAACTTTTCCATTCTTATTGCCAACGACCATGGTAGCAGTAAACGAAAGTTTGATCCACCCTTTACAGCTTTTATCACTCTTCTTATGGAAACAACAGTTTCGAAAATAAATTCATCTTCTTCTCTACGTTTACGAAATTTCTTCTTCATGAATTATTTCTCCTAAAAATTCAATCCACCTTTTCTAGCACCTTCTGCTAAGGCTTTAACACGACCATGATATTTAAATCCATTTCTATCGAAACAGACATTTTTAATATTTCTTTCATTACATTTTTGTGCCAGGATTTTACCAATCAAAAATGCTTGTTCAGCAGATTTCATTTTATCTTTTTTCTGCTCTTTAAATTCTGGCTGCAGGGTAGAAGCAGAGACAAGAGTGTGTTCACTGACATCATCAATAACCTGAGCGTAAATATGTTTCAAACTTCTATAAACAGAAATTCTTGGTTTTTCTTTTGTTCCTGAAATTTTCTTTCTGATGGAAATTTTTCTTCTATTTCTTAATAATTTATTCTTTGTAATCTTCTTTTTCAACATTGATACTCCTTACTGAGCTGCTTCACCACCAGCAACTTTACCCGGTTTTTTCTTCACATGTTCATCCGAATAACGAATACCTTTACACTTATTGAAAGCACCTGGAGGCTGGAGTGCTCTGATAGATGCAGCAACATTACCCAGCAATTCTTTATCACAAGAAATCAGATCAATAATTGCCCGTAATTCGGGAAGGTGGCTTGCTGCGGCACGACTAATTTTTTCTGTTTTTACTTCAATCGTATCCGGGATTCCGAAGTAAATTTCATGTGAATGTCGCAGTTTCAAAATCAACCACTTTCCTTTAATGTCAACCTTGTACCCAGTACCAACAACATACAATTTTTTCATATAACCCTTGGACACCCCTGTTACCATATTGTTTAACAAAGCACGATTTAGGCCGTGGAGGCTACGATATTTTTTTTCGTCATTTTTTCTAGTAATGATGATTTTATTATCCTTAATCTTGGTTGAGATGCCTTCATTTATAGTATGAATTAAAGTCCCTTTTGGACCTTTGACCGTTACTTTTTTATTTTTTATTTTTACTTTTACTTTCTCAGGTATTTCAACTGGTAGTTTTCCTATTCTTGACATAATAACCTCAATTTACCAAACTTTGCAAAGGTATTCCCCACCGACATTCTCTTTACGGGCGTTACTATCAGTCATCACACCTTTATTAGTGGAAATAATAGCAATACCAATATGATTCAGTACAACCGGAATTTTGTTTGAGTTTACATAAACTCTTTTCCCTGGTTTACTAACTTTTTCAATTACTCTAATAAAGGATTCGTCATTTTCATAATATCGCAGTAAAATCTTAATTTGTTCGAACTTTCTATTTCTATCAGGATTTGGCTTCATAACTTTATATTTTTCGATATATTTTTCTTCTTCCAAGATACGAACAATTTCTTTTCTGATATTTGAAGAATCAATAATAATTTCTTTTTTCTTTCTATTTAGTCCATTTTTAATCATGCATAACATATCAGCAATAGGATCTGTAATTGGCATTTATCCTCCATTACCAGCTAGCTTTTTTCACACCCGGAATTTCACCCTGGAGTGCTAATTTTCTAAAACACAATCTACAAATACCGAAATCTCTCATAAAAGCTCTCGATCTTCCACATATTCTACATCTATTATATTCTCTAACTTTATATTTTTTCTCTTTTTTTGCTTTAGCTATCCAAGATTTTTTTGCCATAGATTTTTCCTTACATCTCTTTTTTAAAGGGCATTCCGAGCACTTCTAGCAAAACATAACCCTCTTCATCATTTTTTGCATTAGTTACAAAAGTTACATTTAAACCTCTAACTTTATCAATCTTATCATAATCAATTTCTGGAAATACAATTTGTTCCTCAATTCCTGTTGTAAAGTTTCCGTGACCATCAAAGCTATGAGGAGAGATACCATCGAAGTCACGCAAACGCGGAAGAACAATGCTGAAGAACTTATCAGCAAATTCATACATAATATTACCACGTAGGGTTGTTTTAGTTCCGATTGGGTATCCTTCCCTAATTTTAAAATTTGAAATAGATTTTTTTGCTTTTGTAATCAACGCATGCTGTCCCGTAATAATTTCGAGTTGTTTTCTCGCGTTTTCAACAGCACTTCTATTTTCAGTTGCTTCGCCCACACCCATATTTACAGAAATTTTAATAAGTTTGGGCACTTGCATAACATTTTTCAGGTCTAATTTTTTCTGAATTTTTTTAACCAGTTTAACTTTATATTTTTCTTTTAATCTACTCATCACACCTCATTAGACCATATCTTCACATTTAATGCAATATCTAATTCTACTTTTATCGTCCAAAATTTTAACTCTTGTTTTGGAAATTTCGTTACATTTAGGGCAAATAAATTTTACATTTGAAACATGTATAGGTCTTTCAACTTCAATAATTCCACCTTCAGGACTTTGTTGGGTTGGACGGACATGTCTTTTTGCGAAATTAACTTTTTCAACGATTATTTTATTTTCTTTAGGAAAGGCTTTCAACACCTCCCCTTTGACATCTTTATATTCACCGGAAATAACTTTTACTTTATCACCTTTTTTTATTCTCATATTTTAAAACTCCTACACAACTTCAGGTGCTAGAGAGAGGATTTTCATAAAATGTTTATCTCGTAGTTCACGAGCAACTGGACCGAAGATTCGAGTTCCCACTGGTTCTAAAATTTCATCTAACAAGACGACAGCATTATCTCCAAAACGGACATAAGTTCCATCATCTCTTCTAATTTCTTTTTTTGTTCTAACAATCACACCTTCTTTCACAGAACCGGCTTTAATTTCAGATTTAGGTGTGGCGGATTTAACTGATAAAGTGATAATATCACCAATAGTTGCATATCTTTTTTTAGAGCCGCCCAGTACTTTTATACATTGGGCAATTTTTGCGCCTGAATTATCAGCTACTTTCAATTTAGATTCTTGCTGGATCATATCAACTCCCTACAGAACAACTTTTCTTTCTTTGATTTGGTGAAGTTTCCAGCTTTTAGTTTTACTCACCGGTCTGCATTCTTCAATTACAACAATATCACCAATACTTGCTTCATTATTTGCATCATGCACTTTGTATTTTTTATGTTTTCTTATATATTTTCCATACAATGGATGTCTAAATTTTCTTTCCACATCAACAACAATGGTTTTATCCATTTTGTTACTGGTTACAACACCAATTCTTGTGGGCTGTTTTTTGCTAACTTCTACATTCTTCATAATTATCCTAAACTGTTATCTAAACTATTTTACTTGCAGTTCTTTGTCACGAATTAATGTTTTCACACGTGCGATATCTCTTCTGATTTTTTTCAGTTGAGAAGTATCTTCCAGTCTATTCATCAATTTTTGAAATCGAAGATTGAAATATTGTTCTCTCAAATCATCTTCTTCCAGCTGTAGTTCATTAATATTCATTTCTCTCAATTCTACAGGTTTCATATCTTGAACCTCATATCATAATTCTCGAAATAAATTTTGTTTTCAGGGTAATTTATTTCCTGCTAGACGAAGGGCTTTTTTTGCCAAATCCTCTTTAATTCCGTCGATTTCGAAAAGAATTCTCCCTGGTTTAATCACAGCGACCCAATATTCCGGTGCCCCTTTGCCTTTACCCATTCGAGTTTCTGCTGGCTTCACAGTACAGGGTTTATCAGGAAAAATATTTATCCATATTTTTCCACTACCTTTTAGATTATGAGCAATTGCAACTCTAGCAGCTTCTATTTGGCGAGACTTTATCCATCCGTTTTCAGTCGCAATAATCCCATACCGCCCGAAATTTAATCGGTTACCGGAGAATGCTTTTCCGCGCCTTTTTCCTCGTTGTTGTTTTCTGTGTTTTACTTTTGTTGGCATTAACATAACAATTTTACCTATATTTTTAAATTTAACTTTGAAATTGCATTAATTCGCCCTTACACACCCACACTTTTATTCCAATAATACCATATTTTGTTTTAGCTTCGACCAGAGCATAATCGATATTTGAACGAAGTGTATGAAGAGGCGTAGAGCCTTCATGATATTCTTCACTTCTAGCTATTTCTGTTCCACCTAATCTACCACTAACCTTTATTTTTATACCATCAACACCGGCTTCTTTTGCTTTAAACATAGCTCTTTTCATTGCTCGACGATAGGAAATTCTACTTTCAATTTGTCTGGCAATATCTTGTCCTATCAATTTCGCATCAATTTGTGGTTTTTTTATCTCACGGATATCGATAACCATTTTATTATAATCGTCCTGAGCATTCATATCGGTAAGAGTAAGTAATTCATGCTTTAATTTTTCAATTTCAGAACCTTTTTTACCGATAACAATACCCGGTCTTCCTGTATTAATGATAATTTTTAACTTACCGGTTTTTCTTTTTATGCTCACTCTGGAGATGATGCCACCAAAAAATCTTTTAAAAATATAATCTTTAATTTTCATATCTTGAAAGAAATTTTGGATATAATCATCTCGATTATCGGCAAACCAGATAGAATCCCAGTTCTTATTAAATCCAATCCGAAATCCAGTAGGGTTAACTTTTTGACCCATTGGGACTCCTTTCTTCATTATTTTCATCCGGCAACTGGCGGATAGAAATTGTGAGTTGATAGGTCCGTTTTCTAATCAAATCAGCCATTCCACGAGCACGGGGACGATACCTTTTTAGAGTTTGTCCTTCATCCACAAAAATTTTGTTTATATAAAATTTATCAATCTGGATTTTTGACTCTTGATTTTGAGCGTTAGCAATAGCAGCGTTTAAAATTTCCAGAATCGTATCTGCGGCTCGTTTTTGAGAAAAATATAGAATATTTTTGGCTTCGTCAACCTTTTTATTTCTTATTAAATCAGCAACAAGGCGAACTTTTTTAGCTGAACCTCGTTGATTTTTTACTTTAGCAATAGCTTCCATAATAGTCTATAGTTCCTTTTTTCTTTTATGTCCTCTGAAAATTCTGGTGGGGGAAAATTCTCCTAATTTATGTCCAACCATATCTTCAATGATATACACTGGAACGAATTTTTTCCCATTATGAACTGCAAGGGTGTGTCCGATAAATTCCGGTAGTACAACAGAGCGTCGAGACCAGGTTTGTATTACCTTTTTTCTATTTTCATTATTCAATTTCTCCACCTCTTTAAGAAGGTGTTTATCAACGAATGGGCCTTTTTTTAGCGACCTAGGCATTTATGTTTTACCTCCGTAATTAAACATTATCTTTTCTTTTTCTTCTTACTTGCAATTATATACTTGTTGGAATATTTTTTGAATTTTCTTGATTTATAACCTTTGGCAGGCTTACCCCATGGGGACACAGGATGACGTCCACCGGAGCTTTTACCTTCACCACCACCCATAGGATGGTCAACCGGGTTCATAACAACTCCACGCGTTCGTGGTCTCCTTCCTTTCCAGCGGTTGCGTCCAGCTTTTCCAAGAAGGTATTTATTATGATCTACATTACTGACCTGCCCGATTGTAGCATAACACTCTTTTCGAATTATCTGGATAGTACCAGATGGAAGGCGAATATAGACATAATTACCTTCTTTAGCAACTATTACAGAATAATTTCCAGCACTGCGAGAAATCTGTCCACCTTTGCCGTGTCGAAATTCAATATTATTCACGAGCGTACCAATAGGGATTTTATAAACTTGAGTTGCATTTCCGGGTTTTATTTCCGCATTATCAGAAGCAATTATTTTATCTCCGACTTCCAGCTTCTCTGGAGCAATAATATATCGTTTTGAACCATCATCAAAAAAGAGCAAAGCGATATAAGCGGTACGATTTGGGTCATATTCAAGCGAATGAACTCGAGCTGGAATTCCTCTTTTATCATGTCTTTTAAAATCTATTTTTCTATAAAATTTCTTATGTCCACCCCCGCGTGAACGGCTAGTAATACGACCTTTACTATTTCGTCCACCAGTTCTCTTCTTTTTTTCCAGCTGAGATTTTTCCGGTTTACTTTTGGTAATTTTTTCAAAAGTATCACTGGTATAAAACCGCTGACCAGGTGTAACAGGTTTATGTTTTTTTAATGCCATAGATGAAAACTCCAAATTAATTTAGGTGCTAAAAACTCATATTCCAAATTTTTGTGTCAATTATCTTGGAAATAAGGTGCTTATACTTCAAATTCCCTAATCGACTCGCCGGCTTCCAGGTAGACCATAGCTTTTTTCCAGTCAGGTCTGCTGCCAACATATCTACCGAGACTTTTTGGTTTTCCTTTACAATTTAATGTATTTACCTTTTTAACTTTTACTTCGAACATCTCTTGAATAGCGTTTAGAATTTCAATTTTATTCGCCTTCTTATTAACTACAAAAATGTAACAATTATGATCTGCCTTAAGGTGAGTACCTTTTTCAGTAAACATTGTATCAAAAATTATTTCTCTTGGGTTCTTATTCATGGAATGTTTCCTCCATCTTTTTCAGAGCATTTTCAGTAATAATCAAATCGTTTGAATCTAGAATTTGATATGCATACAGGTCTTGAGCTCGTGTGGTTTTAACATTTTGAAGATTTCTAAAGATTTTTATAATTTTTCTGCTATTATCCGGCATAACTATAAGACATTTTTTAGAATTTATGTTCATTTTATCTAGAATTTCTTTAGCCTTTTTTGTGGAGGGATTTTCGAAGTTGAAATCTTCAATAACAAATATATGATCTTTTTTAGTACTCAGCGCAGATCTGAGAGCAAGTCGCTTTTTCTTCCTGGGAATTTTTTTAAACCATTTTTTGGGTTTTGATCCAAATGCAACTCCACCTCCGACTCTGACAGGGCTAGCTGCATCACCAGCTCTTGCTCTACCTGTTCCTTTTTGTCGGTATAATTTTCGTCCGGAACTTCTAACCTCAGGGCGTTCTTTTACAGATTTTGTACCCTGTCTTTGATTCCTACGATATAGCTTCACAATTTCATACAGAACATTTTCATTCACATCTGCATCAAAAAGATATTCAGGTAATCTGATTTTCTCAATCTTTTCACCAGTTTTTGTATATTTTATTGCTTCCATAATACAGCCTACTTTACTGCTTTTTATTAACAACAATAAGTCCGTTTCTATGACCCGGGACAGCGCCTTTCACCATTATAATATTTTTTTCTTTATCAACTCTGACGACTTGTAAGTTTGTTACAGTAACTTTTTTATTACCCATATGACCCGGCATTTTTTTTCCTTTGAAAATTCTGGAAGGAGTAGCACATTGTCCGACAGATCCCGCTCCTCTAAAAATCTCATGTGTTCCGTGTGTCATATTTTTACCACTGTAATTATGTCTTTTTACAACACCAGCAAATCCACGACCTTTTGAGATTCCGGTTATATTTACAAGTTCATTTTCTTTAAACAAATCCACTTTGATTTCGGCTCCAATGTCATATTTTTTGAGCATATCTGAATTTAATTTAAACTCTGTTAGATATTTATAACATTTTAAGTCATTTTTTTTAAAGTGACCATATTCGGGTTTATTGATTTTATTATCTTTTACTTCCAGAAAACCCATCTGGAGGGCAGAATATCCTTCTTTTTCAATATCTTTTTTTTGGGTGACAAGACAGGGACCTAGTTGAATGACAGTAACTGGAACAGATCTTCCGCTTTCGTAAAAGGCTCTTGTCATTCCAATTTTTTTTCCAATCAGTCCTAACATTATAACTCCTTACTCTGAAAATTGGGATCACTTTATTTGTTCATCGGCAAGTCGGTGAGAGTTCCCAACAGGTTGGAACAAATTAAATCCCGAAAAATCATGTTTTGATTTCAACATGAACACCAGCCGGAATATTCAAGTTTTTAATAGCATCAGTGGTTCTGGGTGTAGCATTTTCAATATCAATCAACCTTTTATAAATTCTCATCTCAAACTGTTCACGAGATTTTTTATCAACATGGGGAGAACGCAACACTGTGTAGACTTTTTTTCTGGTTGGTAAAGGAATAGGACCAACAATTTTCGCACCAGTCCCTTTCGTGTTTCTCACAATTTCAACAACAGATTTATCCAGCAGGAAGTGATCATAAGCTTTTAATTTAATTCTAATTTTATTCATTTTTTCCTTTTATTAATAATAACCACGCAATTTTTCTATAATTTGCTTTGAAATATTTTCAGCTACTTGTTCATACCTATAAAATTCCATAGAATATGAAGCTCTGCCTTGAGAAACAGACCGTAAGTTAGTCGAGTACCCAAAAGTTTCTCTCAAGGGTACTGAACCATCAATAATTTTTATGGATTCTTTTTCCTTCACTTTTATAACTTTTCCTCTTCTGCTATTTAAATCATTAATTACTTTTCCCAGATAGGTATCCGGGGAAGTAATTGTGATTTTCATAATAGGCTCTAACAAGACTGATTTTGCTTTTTTTATGGCGTTGACAAACGCAATAGAACTCGCAATTTTAAAAGCAACATCGGAAGAATCAACCTCGCTAAAGGCACCTCCAACGATTGTAACCTTTAAATCCTGAACTTCATTCCCAGTCAACAAACCAGCTGCGGCAGATTCTTTAATTCCCGCCTTAACAGCTGGTAGGAACTGTTTTGGAACTTCTTCTTCAGAAGCATTATTTTCTAACAAGATTTTCTGACCTGTACTTTCACTGTCAACTTTGTAGTGTTCAACCTTTAAATTAACCTGAGCAAATTGTCCGTGACCGCCCACATTTCTTTGCAAAATTCCCTGAGAATTTACCTTATCCACAATGGTTTCCTTAAAATTTACTCTTGGTTTTCCGACATTTACTTCTATCTTAAAATCCCGGTGTAATCTATTGATAAGGATTTCCAGATGGAGTTCTCCCATTCCAGAAATGATTGTTTGTCCAGTATCCTTATCCTCTATTAAATAATAGGTTGGATCTTCTTCCAATAATCTTGGTAAAATAGTTTCCAAATCATTTTCATCTTTTTTGGTTTTCGGTTCAATAGCAATTGACATCACAGGTTCGGCAAACTTAATAGTTTCCAGTAAAACAGGATGATTTTTATCAGTAATGCTATCACCAGAGGAAGTATTATCCAGGCCGACAACTGCAGAAATTTCCCCTGCTGAAATTGAATCCACATTCACGTGCTTATTTGAGTGCATATGCAAAATTCTTGTTATTCTCTCTTTTTTTCCGGTATTCACATTGAGGACATGATCACCCTTATTGATTTTTCCGGAATATGCTCTGAGATAAGTAAGTTTTCCCACATAGGAATCTATCGGGGTTTTAAACGCGAGAGCTGAAAAAAACTTTGTTTCTTCAACAGAAATTTTTACAATCTTATCTGAATTTGGTTTTTTAGCAGCAATAGAAGGAATATCTTTGGGAGATGGAAGATAATTTACGACAGCGTCAATAAGCATTTGAAGTGCTTTATTTTTTAATGCTGAACCGCATAATATCGGAATAAAATCACAACTCAAAGTGGCTTTTCTGATTGCACTCATAATTTCCGCAGGAGTTATAGTTTCTTCACCAAGAAATTTCTGAAGAACTTTTTCATCATAATCAGAAAGTTTTTCGATCAGAGTCATTCGCAAAATCTCTGCTTTTTCTTTCATATCCTGAGAAATTTTTTCACTTTCTTTTAAATTCTCTACTTGATATTTCAAGCCCAGTTCTTCTTCTCCGTAAATATAAGTTTTTTCTGAAACAAGATCAATTACACCAATAAAATTATCCTCTTTATAAATTGGTAGTTGGAGCGGATAGGAATTTGGTTGTAATTTCGATTTTATGGTTTGCACAGTATAATCGAAATCAGCACCGACTCTATCAAGTTTATTAACAAAAGCCAGTCGTGGAATATGATATTGATCTGCCTGATGCCATACGGTTTCAGATTGGGGTTCAACCCCAGCAACTCCGCAAAAGATGACAACTGCTCCATCGAGGACGCGTAGGCTTCTTTCGACTTCTACGGTAAAATCAACATGCCCAGGTGTGTCGATGATATTTATGCGATGGTCTTTCCAGAAGCAAGTTATTGCAGCAGAAGTTATTGTTATACCTCTTTCTTTTTCCTGGTCCATCCAGTCCATAGTGGCAGTTCCTTCATGCACTTCACCCAATTGATGCACTATCCCGGTATAAAACAAGATTCTTTCGGTGACAGTCGTTTTGCCAGCATCGATATGAGCGATGAATCCGATATTTCTTATTTTATCAAGGGGATAATCTTTTTTTTTCATAATATATTAGAATCTAAAATGGGCAAATGCTTTATTTGCTTCAGCCATTCTCCAGACTTCTTTACGTTTATTTATCGAAGCACCTTCATTGTTGTATGCATCGACAAATTCACCAGCCAATTTTTGTTCGATTGTTTTTTCATTTCTCTGTCTTGCATAAGTAACAATCCAGCGAAAAGCTAATGTTTGCTGTCTTTCATGGGTAACTTCTAGAGGAACCTGGTAGCTTGCGCCGCCAACTCGACGTGTTTTCACTTCTACTTTTGGTTTCACATTTTCAATAGCTTTTTTGAAAAGTTCAACTGGATCTTCTTTTACTTTTTTCTTAACTATATCCAGTGCTTTATAAAATTTTCTTTCAGCAAGACTTTTTTTCCCATCCAGCATCATACGGTTGATAAACTGAGAAACAATTTTTTCATGATAGATTGGATCAGGATTTACTTCTCTTTTTTGAGCTCTTTTTCTTCTAGACATATATCCTCACAGAATAATTATAATCCTTTGGTTTTCTTCGTTCCGTATTTAGAACGACTGGTTTTTCTTTCATCCACACCGATTGCATCGAGAGCACCTCTTACGACATGATACCTTACACCGGGCAAATCCTTTACACGACCACCACGGATGAGTACGAGTGAATGTTCTTGCAGATTATGTCCCTCACCCGGAATATAACAAGTTACCTCTATACCATTAGAAAGTCTCACGCGAGCAACTTTTCTTAAAGCAGAGTTCGGTTTTTTAGGAGTTGTGGTATACACTCTGGTGCAAACTCCGCGTTTTTGGGGACTTCCTTCAAGAGCTTTATTTTTCTTAGCTTTTGTTATTTTTTTTCTTCCATTTTTAATAAGCTGTGATACTGTAGGCATTTAAGCCTCCGTTTCTTTATTTTTATTTGAGAATAAAATTTCATTAACAGTCTTTTTTATACTAACTTTTTCTTCTAAAGTATCTTTTATAAGTTTACGATATTTTTTTGTTCCAGTGCCAGCAGGAATTCTGTGACCAATAATAACATTTTCTTTCAAACCTTCAAGCGTATCGACCTTACCGGCAATAGCTGCCTGAGTAAGCACCTTTGTTGTATTCTGGAAAGATGCGGCAGAGACGAAACTATCTGTATTGAGTGCGGATTTTGTGATACCCATAAGCAACTGTTTAAATGTAGCAACTTCCCCACCTTCTTCTTCAATATTTGCATTTACTTTTCTCACTTCGAATTTATCTACGATTTCACCTTCAAGGAAAAACGTATCCCCTGGATTTATTATCTCCACTTTTTGTATCATCTGTCGAACTATTAATCGGATATGTTTATCATTGATATCAACACCTTGTTTTCTATAAACTTCCAGAATTTCATTAGTGATAAATTCCTGAGTTTCCACAAACCCGCGCGCATCAAGCAAGTCATGCGGATCAATCGAACCATCAGAAAGAGGGTCACCACTCTCAATCCTATCATTTTCGTGAACGATAATTCTGCGTCCATAAGGAATAGTATAGTCCTGTTCGATTTCAGTTTCTTCATCAACAACCTTTACTTTTCGTCCAAGATGAACCAGTTTCCCGATATGTAGTGTTCCAGCAATTTCGGAAATAATAGCCTTATCTTTGGGAGAACGAGCCTCAAATAATTCGACAACTCTTGGCAAACCACCTGTGATATCTCTTTCTTTGATTGTAACTCTTGTAGTTTTTCCTAAAATATCACCAGGGAAAACAACAGATTTATCTTCTACTTCTAGATTGAATCCTTTCTGTAAAGGATAACTAATCATTTTATTGGCTTCTGTTTTGATTACCAGTTCTGGTTGTTTTCCTGATTCTTTTGTTTCTAGGATTGTGATCTCGCTCTTACCCGTAACATCATTAAATTCAGTTTCATAATTTACATTGTCAATAAAGTTTCTTAAATGAACAGTTCCTTTTTTTACCGCAATAAGAGGATTATTATATGTGTCCCAGCTAAAAAGAAGGGTATCTTTGACCACTTTTTCATTAGGAGGAACATAGATAGTTGCACCATATTCTACATCATATTCAACGAGCTCATCATTATTTTCTTCATCAATTATCCTAATTTTTCTATTATGGCTGATACAAATCTTTTGGCCATCTCTATTTTCGACATAATCAAGGCGTTCAAATTTTATGATACCATCATTATCTGCTTTAACTTCTGCATGCTCCACAACTGTACTTGCAGCACCGCCGATATGGAAAGTTCGTAGAGTTAGCTGTGTTCCAGGTTCACCGATACTTTGAGCCGCAATTACTCCCACTGGTTCTCCAATTACAACGGGTTTATTAGTTGCAAGATTTCTTCCATAACATTTTGAACAAACTCCTTTTGCTGATTCGCAGGTAAGAACAGAACGGATTTTTACTTTTTGAATTCCGTGTTTCTGAACGAGATTTGCTTTTTCATCAGAAATAGTTTCACCAGCTTGAATAATAATTTTATTATTTACCGGGTCTAAAACATCTTCAACAGATGTACGGCCGCGGATTCTATCACTTATTGGTTCGATAACACGATTTGCTTCTTTCAGAGCAGACATTTCCACACCTTCCATCGTTCCACAATCTGTTTCGCTAATAACAACGGATTGGGCAACATCCACAAGTCTTCTAGTTAAATATCCTGCATCAGCAGTTTTCAGGGCAGTATCTGCCAGACCTTTTCTTGCTCCATGAGTTGAAATAAAGTACTCAAGAACACTCAATCCTTCTTTGAAATTGGATTTAATCGGGTTCTCAATAATCTCCCCCATTTCACCGGTAACTTTTCTTTGCGGTTTTTCCATCAAACCACGCATCGCACCAAGCTGCTTAATTTGGTCTCGACCACCCCGAGCACCAGAATCCGCCATAACCCAGATAGGGTTGAATCCATTCTGGTCTTCTTCAAGTTTTTTCATCATATAATTTGTAACTTCATCAGTTGCTATTTTCCATTTATCAATTAATCGGTCATAACGTTCACTCTCCGTAATTACACCCATATTATAATCTTCTTGAATTTCTTCTGCTTCTTTTTCTGTTGAAAGCAAAATTTTCTTTTTCTCCTCTGGAACAACAATGTCGCTCATACTAAATGTTACGCTTGATTTTGAAGCGTAGTGAAATCCGGTTTGTTTCATATCATCAAGAAATTTGATAGTAGTAGAATTGTTGCATTTTTGAAAGACTTCTGCGGATAATTGATTGATTTTTCCTTTATCAAAGATATAATTTTTAAAAACAATCTCCTCAGGAATAATTTCATTAAATATTACCCTTCCGACTGTTGTAACAATAAATTTTTTAGATTTTCTCTCTCGGTAATTTATCCAGGAATGAAAACCTAAATGTGTTGAGGTTGAGACTTTATCCTTAACCTTATATTTTCCATAAAGAATATCCTGTGAATATTCAAAAGCGATTATCACTTCTTCGGAAGAAGCAAAAGTGGGAAGTTTTTGGTGTTGTTTTTTGTTTTTCGGTTTTTTTGTTTCAATAGAAGTGAGGAAATAGATACCCAGAACAATATCCTGACTTGCTTTAAGAACAGGTGAACCATTTGCAGGTGAAAGAATATTTTGTGCTGGGGTCATCAATACTCTTGCTTCCATCTGAGATTCCCCGGAGAGGGGAATGTGAACTGCCATTTGATCGCCGTCAAAGTCAGCATTAAATGGAAAACATAAAAGAGGGTGCAGCTGAATTGCTTTCTCCTCGATAAGTTTAGGATAAAATGCCTGCATACCCAATCGATGTAAAGTTGGTGCACGATTTAATAATACTGGATAATCTTTTATAATAGCTTCAAGAATTTTCCACACTTCTGGTTTCTTTTGTTCGATAAATCTTTTAGCTTGCTTTGTTGTGCTAACTCCTTCAAGTTTTTCGATCCTTTCAATAATAAAGGGTTTAAAAAGCTCCAAAGCCAATTTCTTAGGAAGTCCGCATTCATCCAATTTCAGTTCTGGTCCGATAACAATAACAGATCTTCCTGAATAATCAACCCGTTTACCCAGCAGATTCTGTCTAAAACGTCCCTGCTTTCCTTTAAGTTGATCAGCAAGAGATTTCAAAGGTCTATTCCCTCTACCTTTTACAGGGCGTGATTTTCTACTGTTATCGAAAAGAGCATCCACTGCTTCCTGTAAGATTCTTTTTTCATTTCTCAATATGACTTCAGGAGCTTTTCCTTCAATAAGAGATTTTAAACGATTATTCCTGGTAATTACTCGTCTATACAGATCGTTAAAATCAGCAGTAGCGAAACTGCCACCTTCCAAAGGCACCAAAGGTCTTAGATCTGGTGGCATAACAGGAAGAACTTCCATAATCATCCACTCAGGTTTATTTCCGGAATTTATAAGTGCATCCACAACTTTCAATTTTTTTATCAATTTTTTCTTTTTTGTTTTTGTTTCGAACTTAATCGCTGTTCGCAATTTATCGGCTTCATCCTCAAGGTTTATCTGTGATAACAATGTTTTTATTGGTTCAGCACCCATTTCAGCGACAAAGCCATTATGATATTTCTCTACTGTTTCCAGATAATTATCTTCATCAATAACCTCACCAACTTCATAATCAGAAGCCCCGGGTTGGAGGACTATGTATGATTCATAATATAAGACTCTTTGCAATTCTTTCTTTTTCAATCCCAGCAGTTGCTGGAGTGGGCTGGGTATAGATTTCACAAACCAGAAATGAGCTATGGGCATAGCTAGTTCTATGTGGCCCATTCTTATTCTACGTACTTTGGAGCTAGTAACTTCAACTCCACAACGGTCACAGATCAAACCTTTGAATCTATATTTTTTGTATTTTCCACAGGAGCATTCATAATCTTTCTCAGGACCGAATATTCGTTCACAAAACAAACCGCCTTTTTCAGGCTTGAAAGTTCTATAATTAATTGTCTCTGGTCGTGTAACTTCCCCAAATGACCAGTCACGAATTTGTTCAGGAGAAGCAATTTTTATGCGCATAGCGTCATATTTTTCTACTTTTTTGTCTCTTTTTAACTCTCTAATCATGAATTTTCCTTAAAATATTGAAAATTAACTTGCCGGATTTTCTTTTTCTTCTGGAATTAATTCTACATTAAGTCCCAAGCTTTTAAGTTCCGAGACTAAAACATTAAATGATTCGGGAATTCCTGGTTGTGGGAGTTCTCTGCCTTTTGTTATGGATTCATAGGTTTTATTTCTCCCGATAACATCATCAGATTTCACAGTTAGCATCTCCTGTAACAATCGGGAGGCGCCATAAGCTTCCAGAGCCCATACTTCCATTTCACCCAATCTTTGACCGCCATGTTGTGCTTTACCACCAAGTGGTTGCTGAGTAACAAGTGAATATGGACCTGTTGACCTTCCATACATTTTATCTACAGCTAGATGATTTAATTTCAACATATAGATTACTCCCACTGTAATTCTATCGTGAAATGCTTCTCCAGTTTTCCCATCATAGAGAACTAATTTGCCATCTTTATTATATCCGGCTTTTTCAAGTTGCTTAGAAATTTCATCAATAGTTGCCCCGTCAAAAACAGGTGTTTCAGCTTGATATCCTAGTGCCTTAGCTGCCCATCCTAAATGGGTTTCCAGAATCTGTCCGATATTCATTCTGGAAGGAACTCCCATAGGATTCAGCACAATATCGACGGGAGTTCCATCCTCCATAAATGGCATATCTTCAATCGGAGCAATTTTGGCTATAACACCTTTGTTACCGTGTCTCCCAGCCAATTTGTCCCCAACTTCAATTTGACGCTTTTTAGCAATAAAGATTTTAACCATTTTCAGGATACCAGATGGAAGTTCATCGCCATATTTTACTCGATCACATTTTTTCTTATATTCATTTTCATTGTTTTCCAGTAGTCGCTTTACTTTAAAGATAATAGTCGAATATGTTTTATCATTTTTTTCATCATCTTTAATTAATTGCTGTTCGAGATTTAGTTTTTTAAAATCAATTTTTTTAAAATCCGTGGTTTTTACTTTTTTATTCGGCGGAAGGAAAAATCTACCTGTTTTCTTTTCCATTATTCTTTTTGATATCTCACCAGTGAGGATTTTGGATAATTTTTTTTCCAAATAGTTATAGATTTTAGTCTCTGTTTTTCTATATGCTATTTTAATATTTTTTAGTTGCTTCTTTCTCTCTTCCTCAAACTCTTCTAATCGTTCTTGCTTAGAGAATATTTTCACATTGACAACCACACCTTCCATTCCAGGTTTTGCTTTTAAGGAAGTATTAGAAAAATCACCAGCACGTTCACCAAACAGAGCCCTCATTAATTTTTCTTCTGGTGAAAGATCAATTCCAGAAGATTTTGGTGTTATCTTACCCACAATAATGTCACCTGCTTTTATTTTTGAACCTACCCGAACTATACCATCTCCATCTAGATTTCTCAAAGCGATTTTTGGGACATTCGGTATTTCATTTGTCAATTCTTCATCCCCTTCGCGAGTGGCTCGAACCAGCACTTCCAATTCATCAATATAAATAGATGTTAGTTCGTCTTCTCGTGCAACTTTTTCACTGATAATAATAGCATCTTCATAATTGTAACCATACCAAGGCATAAATGCAACAACCATATTTCCCCGAGAGCAAGTTCACCATTCTTTATTGCTGGGCCGTCAGAAAGAAACTCTCCTTTTTTTACTTTTTGACCAACTTTTACTTCTGGATGCTGGTTAATGCATGTATCCTGGTTAGTTCTTTCAAATTTTTTTAAAGTGATTTCTACCTTTTTCTTTATAACATCAGTTCCTTGTTCCCTACGGAGACCTATTTTATCTGCTGTAACTGTTTCCACAACAGCATCAAAAGGTGCTTTAGCAGTCAGTTCAGAATCTTTTGCAATGATTTTTTCAATACCGGTTGCAACAATTGGCGGTTCTGGTTTTACCAATGGAACGCCTTGTCTCTGCATATTCGAACCCATAAGGGCACGATTTGCATCATCATGCTCCAGGAAAGGAATTAGAGCTGTGGACATACTAACAATTTGTTGCTTGGCTGCATCGACATAATCTACTTCCTTTTTTAAAACCCGAATAAAGTCACCACTTCTCAGACACAAAACCGTTTCATCCAAAATATTACCTTTTTCGTCCACAACCACACCAGCTTGGGCAATCCTTTTACCCTCTTCCATAGCAGAATCAAGGTAATGAACTTCTTTGGTAAATTTCCCATTTTCAACTTTTATATACGGAGTAACGAGAAATCCAAATTCATTCAATTTGGCAAAAAGTGCTGGAGAAGTAATAAGTCCGATGTTTGGACCTTCCGGTGTTTCAATAGGACATATTCGTCCATAATGTGAATAATGGACATCTCGAACTTCAAAACCAGCTCTTTCTCTTTTTAATCCACCTGGACCCAATGCACTCAACCTTCTCATATGCGTGATAGCAGCAAGAGGATTTGCTTGCTCCATAAATTGGGAAAGTTCTCCTGTTAAAAAGAAAGAAAGTACAACCCCCATTAATGCATTTGTATTAATCAATTTTATGATTCTTACATCCGCAGGAGTACTCAAAGTCATCCTTTCTCTTGCGACACGAATCACCCGGGCTAATCCGATAGAAAATTGGTTTGCAACTAAGTCTCCAACACCACTTACGTTTCTGTTTGCAAGGTGATCTATGTCATCAGGTTTACTTTCACCCTTATCCAGAGAAATTATTTCCTTAATAATTGCAACAAAATCATCTTTTGTAAGAATTTGTGTGTCCACATCAACATCGATTTTTAATTTTCTGTTCAATTTGAATCTACCAATTTTTCCCAGACTGTACCTCTTTTTATTGAAGAAAATTCTATTTATTAATTCTTCTGCTACTTCTTTTGTAGGTTCTTCTCCAGGTCGAATTAAGTTGTAGATATGCTTCAAAGCTTCTTCTTGAGAATTTGTAGAATCTTTTGCAAATGTGCTTTCGATATATCTTTCTTCAACTTTGCAATCTTTATGAATAACATCAACTTTTTTCTTTCCAGCTTCGATCAACTTCTCGACCAGAGCTGTAGTTAAAATATTTCCAGCTTCAGCAATAATTTCACCACTTTCTTTATCTACTACATCAGAAAAAACAATTCTATCCTCATATTCCTCTTTAGTGATATCCACAATTTCACTTTTATAGAATATTGATCGGATGGTTCTGTCATCCGAAAGTCCCAGACATCTGAGCAAAATAGTTACAGGAACCTTATGTCGTCTATCAATGAGAACATAAATAACATCTTTTGTATCGGTTTTAAATTGAAACCAAGAACCGTGCACCGGAATAACTTTTCCAGTAAACAGTTCTTTTCCACTAGTGTGAATATCACTTGTAAAGACGACACCTGGGGCACGGTGAAGTTGATTGATTATCACTTTTTCTTCTCCATTTATAATAAAAATTCCACGATCAGTAATAATGGGAATTTCACCGAGAAACATTTCCTGTTCAATAACATTTTTCACTCGTTTTGGTTCTTTCTGACTATCCTTTGCTTTGCTCGAGGACAAGGTTTTTTCGAAAATCGTAAGTCTCAATTTAACTTTCAGTGGCGCTTGATAGGTCAAATTCCTATCAACACACTCCTCAGGATCATACTTTTCAGTTAAAATTGAATAACTTACAAATTCAAGCTGATATTGTCCTTGTGTATCTTCGACAGGAAAATGATGATTAAAAACCTTTTGTAGGCCCACATTTTTTCTCTTTTCAGGATGTATATTTTTTTGCAAAAATTTCGCATACGAGATTTTTTGCATTGACAAAAGATTTGGAACTTCCACTTTTGGGAGTTCAAATCCGTGAAGATTCTTTTTTATTGTTGAAAAGCTCTTTCTTTTTACCAAGCTTTCTCCTTATAGACAATATTTCGGAAAGTGCATATCTTCTGAAATATTTAGATTGAAAATTATTTTAATTAACAACCAAAATTTGACCATTTATTTAATTTCGACTTCACCACCCTGGGCTTCGATTTTCTCTTTGACAGATTCAGCTTCTTCTTTTGGAACACCTTCTACGATCGGGTTCGGAGCTTCATCGACCAAAGCTTTAGATTCTTTCAATCCAAGTTTTGTAATCTGTCTAACAACTTTGATAACCTGGATTTTCTTAGCACCCGCTGCTTTAAGTATCACATCAAATTCAGTTTTTTCCTCTTCTTTTTCTTCTGCTTCACCAGCTGCTGGAGCAGCTGTGGTAACAGGAGCTGTGGCGCTAACACCAAATTCTTCTTCCAATTCTTCGACTAATTCTGCTAACTCCATTACATTTAACTTTTTTACAAGTTTAATTATTTTTTCCTTTTTACTAACTTGTGGCATATTTCCTCCAATATATTTTTTTATTTAACCACTAAACATAAAAAATTTTATCTTTGTATTCTTCATATTTTATTTATTTGGGTTATTTTATCAAAATTTATTCTATTTAATTGAATCCCACAAAGCAATATTGTCGCATTCCTCTATTGCTATCAAATATCTAAGACAAGGAACTTCCAGAAATCCCGTTGAATCTATTCTTCTGTAAAAGAAAGGGAACAAATTGATGACCCTGTCAATAAACCAAAGAAAATTTTCTTAAGGAAACTAAGTGCAATTTTTCTGACCAAAATATATAAATTACAGATTTTAACTTCTTGTTTTGCATTGTGATTCGAATAATACGATGATTTTTTAGTATTAATATTTTTTTTGCTTTGTCCGTATATTCAGAGTATTCGTTGGTTATTATTATTCTTTCCTTTGGTTTTGTTCAGTAGATGTTTTTGTTTCTTTAATTGCATTGAGGACAAACACGAATTTACGCAATATACTTGTCAGGCAAATCACAAAACCGGAAATTGGGGAATTCAATCCAACCACTACTTTTGTAAGCAGCTCTTCTTTTGATGGTAAATCAACAAGTTTTTTAAGTTCAACTGGGGACATGAAGATTTCATTGACGATACCTGCTTTGAATTTTAGTATATTTTTTTCTTCAGCAAGGTTTTTTGTGAATTTAGCAATAGTTTTCGCTGGGCTTAGTTCATCCTTTTTGGATGAAGCAACCGCAGTTGGACCAACAAGATAAGGATCTAATTGCTTAATTCCCAGGTCATTAACAGCTATTTTCAATAATCTATTTTTACAAATAAAATAATCAACATTATTTTTGCGAAGATTTTTTCTCAATTCGGTATCTTCTTTTACTGAAATGCCTTTATAATCAACTAAAAGTAAGGATTTAGAATCCTGCAATTTATCTTTTAATTCATCAACAATTTTTATTTTTTGTGGATTAATTTGTCTTTCTGCCATAAAACCTACTTTGCCCTGAGCTTTTTTACATAGGCTGGAGCGCCCAACTTTATCCCCGGACTCATAGTTGAGCAGATAATAATTTTTTTAATATATCTACCTTTTGATGCGGCGGGTTTATCATGTAAAATAGCCATAATAATTTTTTCGATATTTTCATTCAGTTTATTGTTATCAAACGACAATTTTCCCACCGGGATGTGAATATTAGCAAATTTATCAACTCTGTATTCAACCTTACCTGCTTTCGAATCACTAACAGCTTGTTTGATATCCATCGTTACAGTTCCTGCTTTTGGATTAGGCATAAGTTTTCGAGGTCCGAGAATTCTTCCCAATTTTCCAACTTTACTCATCATATTCGGAGTAGCAATAGCAACATCGAAATCAGTCCACCCATCCTTAATTTTTTCTGCTAACTCTTCCATTCCAACATAATCAGCACCGGCATTTTTAGCTTCATCAGCCTTATCACCTTTTGCAAAAACCAAAACAGTTACTTCTTTTCCAGTTCCGTGAGGTAACACAACGGTTCCCCGAACCATTTCATTTGCTTTTTTGGGATTAACTCCCAAGAGTAAGTGTACTTCAATGGTTTCATCAAAACTTTTGTGGGGGAGCTGTTTTAAAAGGTCTAATGCTTCATCAACAGAATAAAGTTTAGATTTATCAATTTCACCGAGTGCTTTTTTATATTTTTTTCCTTTTTTCATAAGAGTTGCTCCTGGAATTATTCCTGTTTATGAACTGTAATACCCATACTTCTCGCAGTACCCGCAATCATTCTCTTTGCAGCTTCAACATCAGCAGCATTAAGGTCTTGCATCTTTATTTTTGCAATTTTTTCCAGTTGTTTATCTGTAACGGATCCGACCTTTTCTGCGTGAGATGTAGCAGAACCTTTTGCAAGATCTGCTTCTTTTTTTAGGAGAATAGCAGCTGGAGGGGTTTTTGTAATAAAAGTGAATGAGCGATCTTTATATATAGTTACCTCAGCCGGGATTATCATGCCCTGATCATTTTTTGTTCTCTCATTAAACTGCTTACAGAAACCAGCAATAGCAACACCATACTGGCCTAAAGCCGGACCTACGGGTGGAGCTGGGGTTGCTTGTCCACCGGGCAGTTGTAACTTAACTTTTCCTAATATTTTTTTTGCCATAATATTTTCTTTCTTTAGTCAAGAAGTTCTACTTGATTGAATCTCACCTCAACAGGTGTTACTCGTCCGAAAACGGTTACATCGACGACGAGTTTTTCTTTTTCAGAATTTATTTTTCTAATAGCACCCAGGAAGTCATTGAAGGGACCGGCGATAATTTTGACTCTACTTCCCACAATAAAATTCATCTCACTGGTGACTGTCTCAGTTTCTTTTTTTCTACCAAGAATTTGATTTACTTCTTTTTTGGTTAGAGGTTTTGGATTTTTGCCAGTACCCATGAATCTCATTGCTTTTGGAATCCTTAAAACAAATCTTTTAGTTTCTGGAGCCATTTCCATTTCAAGGAGGATGTAACTTGGGAATATTTTTTTTCTTTTACGATTCTTTTTCCATCCCTGATAATAAAAGTTTTATTAGTAGGAATATGAATCTCACCAAAATATTCTTCCAAGTTACTATCTTTCAGCAAATTTTCAAGAGCTTCTTTTACTTGTTTCTCTCTGTTTACATAAACTTGCAAAAAGAACCAATTTTTTTCCATTATCTAAAAATAACAAATTTAACAATCTGTGTAAAAATATTATCAATGATCCATGTAAAAATACCGATCAGGATAGAGAAAGTAAGCACGACAGAAGTGCCTTCTTTTAAATCCGTTTTACTGGGCCAGGCAACGTGTCGCAATTCTTGTCTTACTTCCTTAAAAAATTTCGTTGTATTTTTTAACATATTTAATCCATTCACCCAATCTAATAAAAGATATAAGATATTCCACGGGGTAAATAAAAGAATGGCAGGCCCGGCAGGAATTGAACCCGCACTCTTCGGTTTTGGAGACCGCCGCTTTGCCAATTAAGCTACGAGCCTACGCAACAATCATCTGGTTTCCTTATGTACAGTATGCTTTTTGCACACCGGACAATATTTCTTATACTTTACTCGTTTGGGATGTTTCTGACGATTTTTCGTAGTGGTATAATTTCGTGATTTACACTCAGTACATGCCAATTTTATATATACTCGCATAGAAATTCTTACTCAATAATTTTAGTAACTACACCTGCGCCTACAGTACGTCCACCTTCACGAATAGCGAATCGTAAACCTTCTTCCATGGCGATGTAATTGATAAGTTCAATTTCCATTGTGATATTATCACCAGGCATGACCATGTCAACGCCTTCTGGAAGAATCAGGGCTCCGGTAACATCCGTGGTTCTGAAATAGAACTGTGGTCTATAACCGGTGAAGAAAGGTTTATGTCTTCCACCTTCTTCCTTGTTTAAGATGTAAGTCTCACCTTTAAATTTCTTATGAGGGGTTATACTACCAGGAGCAGCGATAACCATACCACGTTCGACATCTTCTTTTGCAATGCCACGTAAAAGAAGTCCGACATTGTCACCTGCTTTTCCTTCATACAGAATTTTTCTAAACATTTCCACACCGGTAACAACTGTTCCTTTCGTTTCTTTAATACCAACACGTTCTACCTTATCGCCAGTATGAATAACACCACGTTCGATTCTACCTGTTACAACAGTACCACGACCGGTAATACTGAAGTCATCTTCAATTGGCATTAAGAAGGTTTATCAGTTTCCCTTTTTGGTTCCGGAATATAGTCGTCAAGTGCTTTAATAAGTTCAAAAACAGGTTTAATCTTTTCCGGATTTTCAGAGTCACTTAACATTTCCAGAGCACTACCTTTAATTATTGGAACATCATCACCATCGAAATCATATTCATTCAACAGGTCTCGAACTTCAAGTTCGACCAATTCGATCAATTCAGGATCATCAACAAGGTCTATTTTGTTCAAGAAAACAACTACTTTAGGGACATTAACTTGTTTTGCCAGAAGAATATGCTCTGTTGTTTGTGGCATAACGCCGTCGGCTGCACTAACAACCAGGATAGCACCATCCATTTGAGCTGCACCGGTAATCATGTTTTTGATATAGTCTGCATGTCCAGGGCAATCAACATGAGCATAGTGTCGATTATCACTTTCATATTCGACATGGGCAGTAGCAATTGTGATACCTCTTTCTTTTTCTTCAGGGGCATTATCGATGTGATCGAAATCAATGAATTCTGCTTGCCCTTTTGCTGACAGAATTTTTGTCATAGCAGCAGTTAATGTTGTTTTACCGTGGTCAATATGACCAATGGTACCAACATTAATATGCGGCTTGGTTCTAACGTATTTTTCTTTTGCCATATATCCTCCTAAAATTTAGGTTTTAATGGAGCTCATGACCGGGGTTGAACCGGTGACCTCTTCCTTACCAAGGAAGTGCTCTACCACTGAGCTACATGAGCCTGGAGCGGGAAACGGGGCTCGAACCCGCGACCCTTAGCTTGGAAGGCTAATGCTCTAGCCAACTGAGCTATTCCCGCTAAAAAATGGTGGGGAGAGAAGGAATCGAACCTCCGAAGGCTTCGCCGGCAGATTTACAGTCTGCTCCCTTTGACCGCTAGGGTATCTCCCCACACAAATATGGGTTTACACACTTTTTTATTTACACTTATGGAGCCACCAGAGGGATTCGAACCCCCGACCAGAGGTTTACAAAACCCCTGCTCTACCCCTGAGCTATGGTGGCAGAATTTAACTAGGAATACTATTTTTTAGAAAGTACCAAATTTTTAAATACTACTTTTTTGTGTCAAACTTTTTGTTTTTTTCTTTTGAAAATTTAAAATAAAACCTTTTTTGTGATACAATCCCTTTTATGGATTACTCCAAAGTAATTACTATACAAAAAATTTTAAAATCTTACTTCCTTACCCTCCATTCAGTTCCTTGTACATTATCTCGCAATTCCACCTCCATTTTTTTTAATTTATTTCTTATACTATCCGCTTTCTTCCAATTTCTATTCTTTCGTGCTTTTTCCCTTTCTTTTATGAGTTTTTCAACCAAATCTCTATCAATATTTCTATCTTTCTTTTCCTGAATTATTTTACTGGATTTCATTAAATTCAGACCGAAAACTTGATCAAAATCCTCTATCAGATCATATTTTTCTCTATTCCCGATTTTATCACTACGTAAAATTTTCCACAGAACAGCAAGTGCGGCTGGTATATTTAAATCATTATTTATATTCGCAAGAAATTCTTCTTTTGCTTCCTGGATAAATTTTGCATTTTCCCTGCTTTGTTCAATATTCTTTTCAATTTCAATTATTTATTTCTAATACGTTTTAGAGATTTTTTTGCACTATCCAGAGCTTCATAACTGAAATTTAGCTTTTGACGATAATGTGCACCGAGACAGAAATATCTATAAACAAGCGGAGAATACCCTTTTGCGTTCAGAACTTTAAGGGTAAGGAATTCATTTCTGGACTTACTCATTTTAAATTTTTTGAAAATCAGGAACTCGCCATGCAGCCAATAATTTACCCATTTATGACCAAAAGCAGCTTCACATTGGGCAATCTCATTGGTATGATGCACTGGAATATGGTCGATGCCACCGCAATGGATATCAATTCGCTCCCCGAGAAATTTATATGCAATCGAGGAACACTCGATATGCCAGCCCGGATAACCTCGTCCCCAGGGACTGTCCCATTTCATCTCCTGGTCTTCAAATTTTGATTTTGTAAACCATAGAACAAAATCAAAGGGATTTTTCTTGGCTTCATCAATCTTGATCCTCGCTCCTGCCCGTAATTTATCAAGTTCTAATCGAGCAAGTTTTCCATAATCCTTCAGTTTGGAAATATCAAAATATACATTTCCATTTCTAATGTAGGTGAAACCATTTTCTTCAATACTTTTGATAAGATCAATCATTACCTGAATATTGTCTGTGGCTGTTACATGATAATTCGGAAAAACTATATTTAAATTTTTCAAATCTTTCTCAAACGCTTTTGTATAAAATTCTGCAATTTCCCAGATAGTTTTCTTCTCTTTTTTTGCTTCAAGAACCATCTTATCTTCGCCTTCATCCGCATCAGAAGTTAAATGACCGATATCAGTGATATTCATAACATGTTTTACATTATAACTATTGTACTGCAAAATTCTTTTAAGAATATCTTCAAAAATGTAGGTTCGCAAATTACCAATATGAGCGTAATTATAAACAGTTAAACCGCAAGTGTAAAGTGAAATCAAATCTGGATTTATAGGTATAAATTTTTCTTTTTTCTGGAAAGAGTATTATAAAGTTTCAATTCGATCTGCTTTTTATTGTTCATAATTTTTTGTTTTCTATATTGTATCTATTCATTTATAAATGTTAATTTTGTATCACCGTAATTCTCTGTTCTGACGATTTTGCCAAAATCAATATTGATTTTCTCATTTGAATGACTTTCGGCAACAATAAATCCATTCTTATTCAGAATTCCTGCTTTAAATATCCGGTTAACAACCTTGCTGATAAGATTATTTTTATAGGGTGGATCGATAAAGATAATGTCAAAGGGTTCTTGGGAAATTTTATTTATGAATTTTGTAGAAGAACAGTTGTGGATTTTTGTAATATTCTCTACATCTAAATTTTTGCAATTAGATTTTATCCCAGAAACAGATTTATATGACTTATCGACAAAAGAGCAGGATTTTGCACCTTCACTTATAGCTTCAAGTCCCAGGCTGCCACTTCCGGCAAACAAATCCAGAATTTTTGCATCTGGGAGACGGCCTCGAATGATTCCAAATAACGATTCTTTCACTCTATCTGTTGTGGGACGAAGGTTCTTTGCACAGGATTTTAAATGATAACCTTTAAATTTGCCTGAAATTATTCGCACAAAAATTTACCGAAAGATACAATTTTTAAGATTAAGGTTAAGATTTATATTAAGATTTAGTTTAAGGATTAGTAAAAGGAAAAAACAGGTTAAGGTTAAGCGTAATATAAGACCCTCTCAACCTCAATCTTATCCTCAACCTTCTAATTACCTTCTCCGTTTGTGATGATGCTTATAGCCTGAACGTCTTTCTTTCCAGTTATTATATTCGACCAGAATAGGACTTGCAACAAAAATGGAAGAATAAGTACCGATTATCACTCCACATAACAAGGTAAAAGCAAAGTCATGAATCACTTCCCCCCCAAAAACAAATAGTGACAACACAACGACAATAGTGGTTAAGGAAGTTATTACAGTTCTTGAAAGCACCTCATTTATACTATGATTTACTATCGCATCATATTTTTCTCTGCGATAAGCCTTGAGATTTTCACGGATACGCACGAATAACACAATTGTATCATTCAGGGAATAACCGACTATTGCAAGTAGTGCCCCGATAATTGGAATATTTATTTCTATATTAAAAATAGAGATTAATCCTATTGTAATTAAAACATCATGAAAAAGAGCAATAACAGCTGCAATCCCAAAAGTAAGTTCAAACCGCCACCAGATATAAATAATAATTCCCAAAAGTGCAATCAGGATAGCCATATAAGCTTTGCTGCGAAGTTCTTCACCAATCTTTGAGCCAACATGCTCACTTCTCCTGACAAGTTTAGTAATTCCTTTGCGTGCTGTATATTCAGGAAAATTTTTTTGCACAATTTCTACTATTTTGCTTTCATCACGTCTAATATCTTCACTGGCAATTATTTTGATTAATACATGATTTGGTTCACCAAAGGTCTGTATCTTACTATCACCATAGCCGTGAGACGCGAGACAATCTCTCAGATTCTGTAACTCAATTGGAGAAATGTTTTCATCTTCGGGAGTAAAATCCAGTTCAAAAAGCGTTCCACCAGTAAAATCAATTCCATATTTCATTCCACCATGAATAATCAATGAAACAACACCTATTAAAATTAACAATAATGAAAATGAGAAAGGCAATTTTTCTTTTATTAGTAAAATTAATATTCACATCTTTAAATATTCTCATTTCAACTCCCTTATATGCTCAATGATTTTCTGGGTTTGCTTGCAATCAGATTATCAAAAACAAATTTTGTGAAAACTATTGCTGTAAACATTGAAGAAATTATACCAAAACTCAAAGTTACGGCAAAACCTTTGATAGGTCCTGTTCCAAACTGATAGAGAACCAGAGCGGTAATCAGTGTGGTTATATTTGCGTCGGCAATTGTGATGATTGCTCGTTTGTAGCCATTATCTATAGCAGTTCGTACAGTTTTTCCGGAATCCAATTCTTCTCTTATCCGCTCGAATATCAAAACATTTGCATCCACAGCCATACCGATTGTGAGGATAATACCGGCAATACCAGGCATTGTCAAAGATGCTTTTAGCATTGTAAGAAGAGCCATAATAATCAGCACATTAGATAACAAAGCAATATCCGCAATTATCCCGGCAAATTTATAATAAATTATCATAAATAACAAAACCACAATCAGACCAATAATTGCAGCTTTGAATCCAGCTTTAATTGAATCTTCTCCAAGAGATGGTCCCACGGTTCGTTCTTCCACAATATTCACCGGGGTTGGTAGGTTACCTGCCCGAAGAACAATTGCCAGGTCTTTTGCTTCATTCATTTTAAAACTACCTGTTATCATCGCATTACCATTACGAATCTTATCGTTAATTCGTGGAGCAGAATGTACCACATCATCCAGAACAATTGCTAGACCTTCACCAATGTGATTACCTGTTACTCTGGAAAAAATTCTCGCTCCTTCATTATCAAACTGGAGACTTACATAAGGTTTTCCAGAAATTTTGGGATCCATTCCCTGACCGATACGCACATCTGCAGTTTTCAGTGACGCACCGGTCAGTTCGACCTGAGAATAAAAAAAATAAGCGGGACGTGCTCCATAAGGATTTTTCGGATCCACTTTTCCGAGGGCAATCGTAATT
>AGBJ01000004.1_pt1 | contig 34514 bp, 38 predicted proteins | sample 768721 | NCBI WGS metagenome assembly AGBJ01 (sample SAMN00779238, study PRJNA67915) | hypersaline lake metagenome
CAATCCAGTTTTTTTCATTTATAGCCTTTATATTCAATCAACTATATACTATCTTAATTCTCTAAAAATGAAAACCTTATAATCTAACATATTTTATAAGGTTATTCGCTATAGCGATGTTTGTGGACGATAAGTATGTATCTCTCTATAGAAAACCTTATAAAATGTGCTATATAGGGGATTTTATAATGAAATGATTAAAAAAAATGTAATAGAGTAAAAGAAGAACAGGAGCGTCTCTAAGGTCGCAAATTGCGACCTCAAAATTTAATCCAAATGATCTACGCACTTACAGTAATAACATCAACCTGAATCGATTTAAAGGCAGCCGTCATGATAAGTTCATCACTCTTATCACCAAAAATGTTATTGAGTTTTGAATCCACATGGTGAAAAGTGGTATAGAGTGTTTTAGGACGCACTTTATCTGTGAATTTTACCTTTAATGGATTGGTCTGACCATACTCAGTTTTGAGGATCACTCTCTCCGTTGGGAAATCTGCACTATCACTTTCATGTACTAAAAGAACATCCTCTTTATGTTTTTTCATGAGATTCTCTGTGTATTTTGTTTGCGCAGAGTTATTATAGTGCGCCATAATTCTACCCGTCGTTAAGTGATACCCTGTAAGTTTATTATTCAAGATCTCTTCGATCATACCTGAGAGTTTGTACCCATGATACCTGAATGCACCAATTCCATCTTTGGTTCTAAAGTCTTCTCTATGCAGTACCGGCGTACCGCCCTCTTCTGTGATCGGCCAAGAAATTCCCTGCTTCTCGTTTGCACGAAGCATTTCATAAGAGGCACCGCTAAATCTGTTGGTTGCAGTTTTTCTTACATCTTCCCAAATATCTTCAGACGTTTCAAAACCAAACTCCCCTCCCATCTTCTCATCAAGCAGCTTGATCACTTCCCAATCATCCGGCAGGTCAGAGTGTACCAGTGGCGTGGAGAGGTGGACTTTACGCATCGCATTGATGTAAATACCTGTTTTCTCATAGGCTGATTTGACACCCACCACAATGTCTGCACGTTCAGCAATGTCTGTCATGAACAGCTCTTGTACAAAGATAAGATCCAGGTTGGTAAACGCTTTGGTGATCTTATTGATATTTGGATGGATATGCGTAAGGTCTTCACCTATGTTTAACACACCCTTAATGGTTCCGTCAAGCATGCCATCCACCAACTGAGGTGTCATCAGCCCCACCTCTTTGGGCGCAGTATAATCCGGAGCATAGTAGGGGAGCATACCCATATCACAAGCACCCTGTACGTTCGTTTGACCTCTTAGAGGCATCACACCGGCACCATCTTTACCGATGTTCCCGGTCATAAGTGCCAAGTGAACGATGGCCATGACCGCGTAAGAACCATCTACATGTTCAGTGATCCCGAGTCCCCATAAAATAAGAGATTTTTTCGTAGCATATTCACGAGCGATCTCCGGGAGCATATCTGCTAAATACTCATACCCTTCCACTTCTCTAAAAAATTCAGGATTCGCATAAGGATCATTGAGAATGTTCTCTTTAAAGTGTTCAAAATTCTTTGTTCTGTTTTTGATAAAATCTTTATGATACAACTCTTCAGTAATGATCGTATATGCCAACATATTCAGCACAAGCAGGTTTGATTCATGAGGCGTGACCGCCTTGTATTTTGAGAACCTATGCAGTTTGATCTCACGCACATCAAAACATGCTATAGGTGTACCTTTTTGTGCAGCTTTGATCATGCGGTTACCCACGATCGGGTGTGCCTCAGTAGTGTTTGAACCCATCACGATCATAAATTCTGTTTTATAAATATCATCAAACGGGTTACTTGCCGCACCCTCACCGATGGTAAGTCTCATTCCTTTGAGTGAGGGAGAGTGACACACTCTGGCACAGTTATCTACATGAGGAGAGTTTAAAGTGTCACGTGTGAACTTTTGAAAATAATAGGCTGATTCACATGAAGTTCTGGCTCCTCCGAGTGAGCAGACTGATTTTTCACCATAGGTTGCTTGAATCTCTTTGAGCTTCATGGCCCCTGCTGTGGTAGCAGCATCCAGATCAGTCTCATACCACGTGTCATCCAGTTCCGTTATGGAATCAGAAATGGCTTCTTTAATTTCAGGGTTTTTCTCCAAAAAGCTTTTACGGATACGAGGCGTTCTCAGTCTCTCTTTTGCATCAACAAAATCATAACCATAGGTACCTTTGATACAGAGTTTGCCTTCTGAGGTAGCTCCATCAGGATGGGCAAATATCTTCTTGATCTTATTCTCTTTTGTATCCACATGCGCAGCGATATCACAGCCAACACCGCAGTACGCACATACACTGTCGATCACTTCGTAATCGTTCTCAACTTTTTTTGTCATTTCTACCCTTCTGGATTTAAATAGGAGCTATTTTATCCTATTTGCAATTAAAATAATGTTTTTTTAAGTAAGTGTTGCTACTATCAAACAAAATTATATCAAAAAGGATACTAATGTTTACTATTAATGTAGAAAGAGAATGCGGATGTTTCAAAAGAAGCCCGTATGAGAACAATATGCAGTTCGATAACAAAGATGATGCACTCATCCAGGCAAAAAAAATGGAAAATCACATGAATGAAAAGTTCTGTGGCAAACACGGTTTCGTTACAGAAGAAACAGGAGACACTTTCACGATACATGTTGGAGAAAAGCAGCAGGCAAGCGCAGGCGGATGTTGCGGTGGCGGACACTGTTCATAAAGCGTTAAGCGTTAAGCGTTATAAAACGCTGGCATGTCCTACCTTAAAGAAACACAAACCAGCGACCAATTTATTTACAGATATCACCTTGACTCGCTTGTGTTTTTTTTTCTTTGGTTCGTTCTCTTTCTTTTCGTCACAAGACAAAAGAAAGAAATGAACAGAGAGTAACAACACCTCAGTTAAGCAAAAAGGCAATCATTCAAAATCAAAAAATTATTTAAAATTCCCAAACACCAACGGCGCTTTGAGATCCAATTCCTTTACCTCAGCCATGACTGTCCTTAGATCATCTATCTTCTTACCCGATACACGCACTTCATCACCTTGAATCGAAGGTGTGACTTTTATCTTCATATCCTTGATCGCTTTCACGATCTTTTTGGCTTCCTCTTTATCGATCGTATCTACGATACGGTAGATCACTTTGGTATTACCCCCGGAGATACCTTCGGTCTTCACCTCTTCCAAGGACTTCCCTGCAATACCTCTTTTGATCAATTTAGAGATAAGTATATCTTTCATTGCATCGATCTTAGCATCTGTAGAAGAGCTAAGACTTAAGGTCTTAGCTGCTTCATTCAATTTATACTCTGCAACCAATCCTTTAAAGTCAAAACGTGTAGCAACCTCTTTTTCTGCCATCACAAGTGCATTCTTGAGCTCCATCATATCCAACTTTGCAGATATATCGAAATAGTGATCTTTTGCCATCGCAACTCCTTTTACTTCTCTATCCTCATCATAGTGATCTCGCCATGCACCACATCAAGTTTTTCTAATGCAATAATCGCATCTTGCATTTTACTCTCTTTACAGGTATGTGTCGTAAAAAGCAGTTTAGCTATCTCGTCATTTTTTGTAGGCTTTTGCAGCATTGATTCTATAGAGATATCAAATTCACCAAGGGTTGTAGTGATCGCTGCAAGGACTCCTCTTTTATCATTTGCCTCCAGTCTCAGGTAGTACTGGGTCATGATCTCTTCCTTAGGTAGAAGTTTAAGACCGCTTTCCAGTCCTTTTTTATATCCGAGCATAGGGCCATGGTTTCCGCGGACGATATCTACAATGTCAGCGATCACTGCTGATGCAGTTGCATCGCCCCCTGCACCAGGACCATAATACATAGTCTCACCTACACGGTCACCCACAACCGTTACGGCATTCATCACGCCATCCACTTTCGCGATCATAGACTCTTTAGGTATCATCGTGGCATGTACTCTAAGTTCTACACCCTCACCTACTTTCTTTGCAATACCAAGCAGTTTGATCTCGTAACCGAACTCTTTTGCAAAAGAGACATCAGTTTGCGTGATATTTTCTATCCCTTCTATCAAAATATCTTCTGGTTTTGCATCCAATCCATAAGCGATACTTGCCAAAATGAGCAATTTGTGTGAGGCATCGAATCCACCTACATCAAAAGAAGGGTCAGCTTCTGCATACCCTAGTTCTTGAGATTCTTTGAGGATTTCATCATACTGTGCACCTTCATTGATCATCTTGGTAAGCATATAGTTACAAGTACCGTTCATAATACCCTGGATAGAGTCTATATGATTGGCAGAAAGTCCGTTACGCAAGGCACCGATGATCGGTATCCCACCTGCCGTACTTGCTTCATACATTAAAGGCAGATCGCCGGCTATCTCTTGTAACTCATAACGATGATAGGCCAAAAGTGCTTTATTCGCAGTGACCACCGCTTTACCGTTTTCCAGTGCTTTTTTTACCAAGTCATAGGGTTCTTCCACACCACCCATCAGTTCTACAACAATGTCAATTTCAGGATCATTGACCACGTCCAGTGGGTTATCGCTGAGCGTAATGTTCACTCCTCTGTCTTTAGAGAGATTTTTTACCACACCTGATTTTACGAGAATTTTTTCGCCCGCTCTAGCTTCGATAATATCCGCATTCTCTTCAAGTATATTCGCAACACTTGCACCAACAGTTCCAACCCCTAAAATACCTATTTTAACCATATTACTTCTTTGCCTCTTCTAATTCCTTGAGGAATTTTTTAATATTTCGCGCTGCCTGCCTGATACGATTTTCATTTTCTATCAGTGCAATACGCACATACTCATCACCGTATTTCCCAAATCCGATACCCGGGCTTACTGCAACATCTGCACGCAGCAGCAGCTGTTTAGCAAACTCTAACGAACCCATATCTCTTGCAACTTCAGGGATCTTACCCCAAATGAACATTGAAGCACTCGGTTTAGCCAATGACCAACCTGCATTTTGAAACGCTTCAATCATCACATCACGTCTTTTTTCATAACGAGGGATGATCTGCTCATCAGGGATATAACTATATTCATCCAACGCCACGGTCGCTGCTACTTGAATAGGTGTGAACATACCATAATCCAACCAGGATTTAATGCTTTGCAGTGCACCGATGAGTTTTTTATTTCCCACGATAAACCCTACTCTCCAGCCTGCCATATTGTAGGACTTTGAAAGGGTATACGCTTCAACGGCCACATCTCTAGCCCCTTCTACACTCATGATAGAAGGTGTCGTATATCCATCAAATGTGATATCGGCATACGCTATATCTGAAATGATATAAAATCGTTTCTCTTTGGCAAGGGCTACAAGTCTTTCATAAAATTGAGGTGTGACCGTTGCCGTAGTAGGGTTATGCGGGAAGTTAACGACTAAAAACTTTGCTTTTGGAATCGAGTTGTCTAAATGATCTTCCAGATCAGCCAAAAATCTATCTTCATCTACTTCAAAGGTTTCTTCATCAAATATAAGTTGCATTTTCTCTACATTCGCACCTGCCAAGATGAATGCCTGGGAATGGATAGGATACGTCGGGTCAGGTACAATGGCAACATCGCCTGGATTAGCAATAGCTTGCACAAGGTGTACGTACCCTTCTTTACTTCCCATCGTTGCAACCACTTCAGTATCTGGGTCTAAAACCACGTTGTATTTACGCTTATACCATTTACTCATCGCCAGTCTAAGTTTATAGATCCCTTTACTTGCAGAGTAGCCATGGGTTTTTGGTTTTTGAGCTGTTTCACACAACTTGTCGATGATCGGCTGCGGCGTTGACGCATCAGGGTTCCCCATAGAAAAATCTATAATATCTGTACCTTCCCGTCTTAACTGCATCTTTAAATCATTGATCTCTGCAAAAAGATACTTCGGTAATCGGTTTATTTTATCAAATTGAATTTCATCAAACATGCTTTACTCTCTTTAAATTTTTTTCATTTTTATCATTAGTCCCATCCAGGCAGCACTAAAATTGGTTTACTGGTTCAGTAGAAATATTTACCTCTTTCGCCGTTGCATCACTACGCTCTACATGCTCTTGAAGCACAACATCTTCTACTTTTTCTTCTACAGCACTATTTGTATTTGTATCGTTGACAACGACATTTGCAATACTTAGATCTTCTATGCTGATCTCTTTGTTATTTTCTTCATTCTCTGTGACACTATGTTCTATCTTTTGCTCTTCCATAAATGGAATCAGCTGGCTTAAATGTTTTTTATCAAACTGTGTGAAAAAATACCAGGAAGCATATGCCAAAAGAGCCAATATGATCAGAATGAACAGTTTCGATTTCTTTTTTTTCTCCTCTGCGACAGGTAAAGGTACAGAAAAATTATTCTCATCTTTATGTTGACTGTAATATGCCAATGCTTCTTCCCGTAATGGCTCTAAGTCAGCATTATACTCACGCTCGATAATAGAGATGAATCCCAGTGTTTTGATCTTTTTTAGCGTATCAAAATTTGAATTCAAAATATTGTGAAGATTCTCTTCAGATATCTTTGTCTTCTCACTGATCCCTTTTACGGTATGCTCTTCAAGAATCTCATTTAACTGCATAACCCATCCTATGTATTAAAATAGCTGCCGCTGCGCTCACATTCAGTGAGTCAAATGCATGTTTCATCTCTATCGATACCTTATGATCCAGCTTAGCAATGACTTTCCTGGAAATACCTTTTCCTTCACTTCCCAATACCAGTACGCGTTTAGGATCAAAGATCAACTCTTGTACATTTTCCCCGTCCATGGATGCACCATAGAGTGTAAACCCTATCTGCTGGAGTTCATTCAATGTGTCCAAAATATTAGGTACTACCATAAAAGGCATATCCAACATGGCACCAGAACTCGTACGTGCTATGGCGGCGAAATTAAGCTGTTTCACTCCTGCAGCGATAATGGCATCTGCCCCAAGTGCATAGGCTGATCGTACGACCGCACCTATGTTCCCTACATCGGTTAACCCATCAAGCACCACTATAAAATCATTTTTCTTGACTTCAGAAAGTGTACTCTGTTCAAACTCATCCATTTCAATAAGCAGTCCCTGGTGGTTACCGCCTTTGCTCATAGACTGAGCCCACTTCTCTTCCAAAAACTTGATATTATCATGGTATTGGTGAAAGAGACCTTTAGGAAGTATCCCTTTTTTGGCAACATAGACCGTTCTTATTTTCTCTGAGTGGTGCTCCAGTGCATGCAAACAGACTTGTTTTCCATATAATATCATAGAGTGATTTTACCTTTTTTTTGCTTGTACGGCGTTAAGTAGGTTTGATAAGTTCGTTATACCACTCTTTGACACTTTTATCACTCAATTGTGCAAGGATTTTTGCTTTGGATTTAGGCGGCAGGTCCAACGTTAGCACTTCTGTAAAACTGAGGCTTTTTTCTATGCTTTTATGCGCTTTTATGATCACCACCCACTCTCCGCGTATGGTCAATTCTTTCAACTGTGCATTCAGTACTTCGGCCGTACCACGGTAATACCTTTGATACTTTTTACTGATCTCTTTGGCTAAAAAAAGTTCTCTCTTTTCATCTAAGGTCGCAATTTCGCCTAAAAGCTTTTCCAAACGATGAGGCGCTTCATACAGCACGGTATTGTAACCGTTGCTCAGTGCTTCACTGAGCGCAGCACTTCTCTCTTTGCCCTTGTGGGGCAAAAAAGCATAAAACAAGAATTTTCCTTCTTCAAAACCACTCGCAGCATACGCTGTTGTGACTGCCGATGCCCCGGGTAAAACATCATAAGGGATGTTGTTTTCCTGTGCATATGCAACCAGTATCTGTCCAGGGTCAGAGATCACAGGCATCCCTGCATCACTGACATAGACTACCTCTTTTTCTTGCAAACTCTTTCCCAGTTCATTCAAACGCTCTTCTCCATTATGTTCGTTGAACGAGTAGAACTGTGCGTCAGGATACATCATACCAAAGCGCTCTTCCAAAAGTCGTAAAAGCCGTTTGGTCTGACGTGTATCTTCACACAAAAAAAGTACTGCTTTTTCAAACATCTTTATAGCACGGATAGTAATATCTTGGGGATTTCCAATAGGCGTAGGAATAAATGTGATCATTATTTTACTTTATCAAAGAAGTAGCTGGTTTCACTCTAATACATACGACGGTATGTATATCTGCTGTAGTACGCAAACGCATAGTGAAGGTACTCACTATGCTGTCAAATCATCAATTATGACAATTTATATTTGTTTTTAAACTTCTCTACTCTACCGGCAGCATCAAGAATTTTCTCAGAACCTGTAAAGAATGGGTGACATTCATTACAAATATCGATACTCATTTCTGCTTTGTTTGTTTTGATTTCAAACTTATTTCCACAAGCACAACTTACTTTACACTCAATGTAATCCGGGTGAATCTCTTTTTTCATCTTGTAACCTTTTAGTTTATTTTGTGTGTCAGGCAACTAACCTGCTCTAGCCTAGGACTCTTCCTTTTTCCAAAAAAGGGGCATTGCAACGCTCTCAGGCGAGACAATTAAGAGTGGTATTTTATCTAAAAAAATTTAAACGATTATAAAACGTTAAATTCACAGATCTAAATCACTCTTAATAAGGTCGGTAGCACCCTAAGCCCTACCAATCGTCATCATCCCCAAATGCTTCTTCCATTTCTCTCTCAAACGCTGCATCTTTCTCTTTTTGAAGCTGTGCATCTGTTAAAACCGCTTCATGGAGGAACTCTCCGAAGAATGTTGTAGGCTTCGAATAGGCTAAAAAGAGATAGGTTCCTACCACAAGCCCTATCATGGTCAGTGCGGCGATCACTTTCTGTAGCGGGTTAAAAGTTTGTATAGGCTCTTTTTTGCGTACTTCGCATACGCCTCCAGGGCAATGTACAGGATCTATTTTAGTCATGACCTTGTATAACTTACACCCTACACAGATTCCAAACGCGCTCTCCAAAAATGTAAGCAGAAGACACAGTACACAGATCAACACTTTGTAAAAAGAGATATCCCAGTGTATCACAAACCACCATACCATAGGAAGGGAGATAAACCAGCCCAGTGTCCAGGCAAAACGTTTTTGCAATCCGCCTACATACTCCGGTTTTTGATTTTGTACAACAAATTTTCCCAAAAGCATAGAGGGGGAGTAGTTCGGACTGATGACTCTTGCCGTAAAGTCAAGAAATAAAAATGCCAGATAGACCCTTGCTACAATGGGGTGATTGAATCCTATACCGACAAAGATGACGATCATCCCCAGCGTTCCAAGGATCCCTGCTGCAGCCCTTGCCTCTCTTTCATTGATGACTCGAACATCATATCCGGGGACTTTTTCCCCATATTCCCATAAAAAACTTTGTAAGTTCAAAAAATTTCCTTTTGTCACTTTAATATATTTTCAAGCCTATCCTTAGACTATGCGTAAGGCTCAGTAGATGCTTTCGCTGAAAAATTTAAAAATATTATACGGATTTTACTATGCCTTGTTTGTTTTTACCTTAGTTTAAAACAAAATGAAAAAACCCTACACTCTTTTTCTTAGTGATAATATTTTCTAAAGAATGCATTATACAAAAAGAGAAGTAAGAAATAGAATTTATCTTATTTTGTTTCAATGATTTTTATGTACAATTTAAACTAACACCATACAAAAGGCTCATCAATTAATACAAAATATATACTTCTCTTCATTATCTCCACTTTATTTTGTGTAGACAGCCGTGCTGAAGAGACACAGTGGGGTACGTTCGATACGCATATCGAACTCTTTCATTATGACATTGAGGCACAAAAGGATCAAGAGTCACAGGCGACTGTCTTAGGCGGATATATAGACTATACATCCAAGCCTCTATATGATTTTGGTTTTGGGATCAAACAGTATCTTTCACATTTGATCTTTGAGTCTAAAAACCCTGCCTTAACCTCATTGACAGACTCTGCTGGAGAAGATATCAATCCTTTAAGTGAATTTTACGCCTATTATCAAAATGAGCACATTTCTTTCAAAATTGGAAAACAACAGATCCATACACCATTGATTAACGACGATACGACCAGACTCATTCCCTTTAGTTATCAAGGCATTACTTCTCGGATATCCTGGGATGCAGATACATTTCTCTCTCTAGGATATGTGAACGGTTTCAGGGCCAATAATACTGAGAAGTACTCAGAGTATACTACAAGCGGTTTAGCAGAAGATGGTGTAGTGTATATCGGTTTACATACACAGTTTGGCAATACCAAACATCAATGGTACTACTACCATGCACCAAAACTGTTTAATACCCTGCATATGGAAGTGGAAACGCGTACGTCTTTTAACCGTTCCATAGATTTAGACTATGGCGTGCAAGCCATTTATACTTTTGACAATGAAGGTGGCATCCATACCCTGAACAGCAATAACGGGGGAGGAGATGTAAAGCTCGTAGCAGCCAAACTGGGACTAGGGTCTGAGCAGTTCTCTTATACCGGTTCACTCTCATATAATTTTGGAAAAGATGGGATCAATCGAGGCTATGGAGGTCTATCTTCTATCTACACAAGCTCCATGATCACACAGGGGAAAACGAAAGGGCACCCTTTTGCAAAATCCCTGAAAGTGCACTATACATATTTCTCTCCTACGAAGGATAAAGAGTATTCAAGTTCTCTATACTTGACCAATATCACCTATAGAGATGATACTTACCATACACGCAATGCACTCTATATCGACCACAAGTTCAAATTCAGGCCGAGAGAGTATATCTTACTGAGATATGAAAAACAGTGGATTGCCCATGAAGATGATAAAAGCTACTTTAGGATCATTAGTGCCTATACATTTTAATTTCTATGAAAACAACCGATATAGAGCCCATACCTCTTTTCAATTATAAAAGTATTTTTGCAGCTACTGCACACACAGCACTCTCACTTTTGAGCACCAAAGGTGTATCAAACCCTATCACTCTCTGCGGTGAAAAAAGCGCTACTTCTTCTTCGGTTATTCCCCCTTCACATCCGACCACGATCGTATCGATACTGATCTGCGATGACAGTGTCTGTTCTGAAAAGTTCAAAAGATAACTTTGAGGGTTTTTAGCGATAAATGCTTCAAGGCTCTCAGCCACATCCAACTGCATCATTACACTTCGTCCGGACTGTTGAGAAGAATTTAAAAGTATCTTTTCCCAACGTTTGAAATCCGGTTTGAAACTCTTCTGTGAGCGGGCACAGTAGATAAACGTGATCTTCTCTACCCCCATTTCATTCAGTGACGGAAGTACCTTTTCAATGTTTTTAGGGTCGATCACACACCAACCTATATGCAGCGGTACGTTGGCTTTGATCTCAAGTGTTTGACTCTCTTGCCATTCAAGTATCACAGAGCGTTTGTCCAGGTAGGTGATAAGATAACGATGCAGGAGCCCATCTTCAAGATTACGCAGATACAGGATATCACCTGCCTTGTGTCTTCGTACTTTGAAAATGTAACGATGTTCGTCTCCAACCAGCGTAAACTGAGGTTTCCCTGCTTCTTTATGATAAAGATATAACATGATTACAGGGCTATCATACCTTTAGCCTTGAATACCATGAGTACCACCATCACAGCAACCAGTAAGAACTGCACTGAAGATACTTTCAAGAATACACCTTTGAGCAGTTTATGCGTTTCAGGGTTTTGAAGACTGGCTATTTTGATCAGTTTATGCTTTTTGATCTCTATATACATCAGTACTGCCCAAACCACTACCATAATGATCGTACTCAACGACCAACCCAGATCACCGGTGAACACAGCGACGATACCTGTAAATGCTATCATGGTCGCGATCGCTTGGAACATCATCGTATAGATAAAACTTGCCTTTTTGAATCCCAATGGATTTTTTGCTGTCATCATCGGGATAAATAATCCTCCCACCAAAAAACCTAAAAAGGCTTTTACCAAAATACTGTGTACTGCCAACATCTCTTCAATCATATGAATTTCCTGTAATTTTGATTTGTTTAAAAGTGGATTATACCCTATTTTGTTATAATCGACCTAACGTAATTTTAAGGGAAAAACATGCCTGTTTCCATCACACAAGCACTAGATATCATTGATCAAAATACCTCTGTAGTGAACTCCGAACTGCTGCCTATTGAAATGGCATTGGGACGTATCATGAGCGAAGACTCCATCGCAACATTCAACCTGCCTCGTTTTGACAATTCCGCTATGGATGGCTATGCTGTCAAGTGTGCTGATGCAAACCGTACCGTCACCTGTACAGATGTCATCTATGCAGGAGATGACCCTCAAATGACACTGCAGGCTGCACAGGCTATCAAGATCATGACAGGTGCGCCCATTCCAAAAGGGTGTGAAGCGGTCATCCCCATAGAAAATGTGACCGTCAACGGCACGCAAGTGACCCTGCCCGATGAGATCAAAAAAGATGGACATATAAGACATGCGGGAGAGGATATCAAAAGCGGTGCTGTATACCTGCATAAAGGAGAGAAAGTGACGGCCTATGCTATCGCTCTGCTGGCCAGCCAGGGGGTGACGCATCTGCGTGTCAGACGCAAGATCAAAGTGGCTGTATTTGGGACAGGAGATGAACTTCGTCCGCACTTCGAGAAGATCACCCCGCATCAACTCTATAACTCAAATACCCCTATGTTCCTTGCACGCTCCCAAGCGTTGGGATGCGAAGTACAATATATAGGCAGTTCCAGTGACACCATTGACTCTTTGGAAGAGGCTATCAGATCTGCCTCAAATGCAGATATCATCATCACCTCAGGTGGTATCAGTATGGGAGACAGGGACTTCACCAAAGAAGCGTTTGGCAATCTGGGGATGACACTGCACTTTGACAAAGTAGATATCAAACCCGGGAAACCCACTGCTTTTGGTACGATAGGTAAAACCGTGATCATCAACCTTCCGGGGAACCCTCTTGCCTCTATGGTCAACTATGAGATCTTTGTACGTGCAGCGATACGTAAAATGTCTGGAATGGGTGCCTACCATCATGCTGCGGTACAGACACAGATCAAAGAAGATTTCACTCTGAGACCGGGTAAACATACCGTGCGGCTAGGATCATTTGACGGAGAAACCTTCTTGCCGTTCTCGAAACAGCTTCCAGGCATGCTGTCTCCATTGGAGCAAGCCAATGCCATGCTTATCACCACACCGGATATAGCGAAGCTCGAAAAAGGTAAAACCGTAAAAATACTGCCGATCGATTGGGAATTCACCTGTGCGGTAAAAGAAAATTTTTTTACACGTTGATCTAAAATGAGTTAAAGACAACCCTTTTCCTGGACCCCTACTAGAGGGACCCCCGTATAAATGTAGCATAGAAGGGTTTGCCCTCTACGCGTTATGTTCGCGTTATTTTATAGAAGAGAGGTACTCAGCCACTGCTTCCATATCCTCATCAGACATCGTTGCTACCTGAGTCTTCATAAGTATACCCATGCCCGCAACATTTCTTGTACCTGCTTTATACTCATTCATAGAAGCGATCAGGGCTGCTTTGTCCTGTCCCGCAATGACGGCTGATTTTCCCATTGCTTTAGTCTTTCCATCTATCCCGTGACAAGCCTTACATGAATCATAGGCAGCCGGCATTTCAGGTGCTGTTCCTGCTGCTGCTACCTCTTCCGCTTTTTCCTCCACTGCCGCGGCTGTTTCTGCCACTTCTGAAGCGACAACCGTTTTCGCAGCTGCGGCTTTGTCTGCGGCAGCTTCAGCTATCTCTTCAGACTTCTCTTTTGTTGCTTCTACCACTTCAGATGCTTCGGCTTTCGCTGCTTCCAAAGCCTTCGCACTATCCTCTTTGACCGCTTCTGTTACCGATTCAGTCGCTTCTTCAGTTGCTTTCTTTGTCTTTTCTCCACATGCGGTAAACAATAGAGCCACTGCTATGAGAGAAAAAAATGTCATTTTATTCATAATTTATCCTTTTATTTTAATATAATATTTTCTATTATATCTAAAATATATCCAAGTGTAAACTCTATACTTTTTTGGGATTTTTGATCATGCTATGATTTAAAAGTTTATCCCAAAGCAAGGGATCACTCCATTCGCTTTGTACTTGCGGGGAGAATACGATATCTTCCAGTTTTATCGTACCCATTTGCTGACTATGCGCATCTTCTTTAAACCCTTGTGCATAACCGGTTTCTGTTTCATGTACGATGATACTGTGCAGCCTGACCTCTCTCTCACCATTTTGCATATCGGTACATGCCAATACACGTTCTACCATCAGATAGATCACACGGGAAAACTGTTCTGCCGAGGGAGATACCGGAAGCTCTACCCATCTATGACTGTATTTTTTCATGGCCTTCAGATAATCTTCATCATCTTCGGACCACAGAGTGATCGCATGATCAAACGCATCGATCAGCTCTTTGATATACCGTTTAGTGAGCCCAAAATCATACACCATTTGTCCATTATCGAGGTAGTTTGACTCTAGAAGTACTTCAATTTTATAAGAGTGTCCATGGATATTTTCACTGCAGCGTTGTGTGGTACAGTCGCGCACAATATGTGCATTTTCAAATTTAAAAAGTTTACGTATCAACATAAAGTGTCCTCAATCAGGAGTGTATTCATCTGATTTTAACCAAGCTAACTAAAACTTAGGTTATACCCCCTGTGTAGTATCGAACACACGTATATGCAGTCTATCACTGTAGCTATAATTATATTTCATACAAAACGCAAAAACCGCTTTATCATTTTTCCATATCGTATCTCTGCTTTCGCCCACAGGCATACAGTAGACCGGAAGTTTCGGTAAAATCTTTCTTATAGCTGCTATCTCACGCTGGGCGGATGTTTCTACCAGTTGGGTATCAATGGTAAACTTCAAAAATGCTTCTTTTGCATGGTCTGCTATGGCATGCAGTGCCTGAGGTATGATACGTTTTTCTTCCGGTTCACCCGAATTGGCCAGTTTGAGAGAGAGTGCAAAGATACAGGACCGATAGGCAGGGTACGTTTCAAAATCTATCTCTATCGTACCATTGGTTTCAAAGGTGACCGCTATCCCCTCATCAACAAGCCATTTGATCACCGCATAGAAGACTTTATCGCTATGGTACATTAAAGGCTCGCCACCTGTAATGACCACATGGGGATTGTATCCGATAGCAGCAAATTCGTTTTTAAGTGCAGTGATCAGTGTATCACTGCTGTCTACTTTTGTCCAGGAAGTGGCATACGCGCTGTCTACTGCAAAGTACGTGTCACATCCGTAACGTACTTCTCCATCTACTTCGTACGCCGCAGCAAATCCGGGACAGGAGAGATTACACCCTCCTGTACGAAGAAAATACGAGGGTGTTCCGGCATATTTCCCTTCACCCTGTATGGAGAAAAACTGTTCGCTAAGGTAAAACATCAGCCGCCAGTTTCATAAAAAGCACGAGAAGAGATCTCTTTTTCTTCATTGGGATTCTCTTCGCTCCAGCGGTTCTCTTTTGGCTTGTCTTTGAGTACCTGTGCCAAGACACCTGCTGCACCCTCGATATCACCTTTTTTGATCGACTCTGCAATGCTCATCGCTTCGTCAAAATAGAGACAAGGGATAAGATTCCCCTCCGCCGTAAGACGTATACGGTTACAGCTTTCACAGAAATCATGTTTATGCGGATCTATCAGTCCGAACACCGTACCATCTTCCAGTTCATAGTTGAAAGATGGACTGGCACCTTCACGGCCCAGAGCATGTATCGTATGTTTCTCTTTTACTTTTTCAAGTATCTCTTTACCGTGCATACCCTTCAGTGCCTGATCTGCATGTCTGTTTTCCATATATTCTATGAAACGCACTTTGATATCACGTGCCTTGCAGTAGTCTAAAATATCCAGGATCTCAGTGTCATTGATACCCTTGAGGGGTACCATGTTGATCTTGACCTTCAGCCCTACTTCTAGTGCCTTATCTATCCCTTTGAGTACCTGGGGAAGCACGTCTTTGCCCGCTATCTTTGCGGCCACGTCTGCTTTCAGAGAATCCAGAGAGATATTCAGTCTTTTCAAGCCGGCATCTTTCAGCCGCTGCGCTCCTTCTGGCAACAAGAACGCATTGGTGGTCAAAGCCAGATCTATATCGGGTTTGTAGTCCGAAATCATTTTGATAAATTTATCCAGGTCTTCTCTGAGTAGAGGTTCTCCCCCTGTCAGACGGATCTTCGTTACCCCTTCATCTATCGCCACTTTTACAAATAAAAAAAGTTCTTCAAACGTCAGCAGGTTCTCTTTAGGTACCCATGAGAAAGGTTTTTCAGGCATACAGTACTGACATCTAAAATTACAGCGTTCTGTTACTGATATACGAAGATAATCAACCTTGCGTCCATGTCCATCTATAAGCATTTAAAATCCAATGTATAATTTTTTAATATTTTTTATTAGGGTAGCAGAATGTAGATAAAAATAGGATAATGTATTTGAAGAAAGTGAAGACAAGGGATATCCTTGTCTCAAAATGAAGTTGTAAAGAACAAAGATGAAGTGTTGCTCCATCTTTTTCTGTTTAATGTAAGTCTCTCCATTGTGACTTCTTCCACAAGAATGCAAGGAGTGAGAAGAGGATAAAGAAACCGATGACGATCGGTCCGAGCGCTTCTCTTTTTTCCTTACTTGGATCACCTACCTCTGTAAGATAGGCTTTTACCTTCTCATATCCTTCATGGTTGAGCCCCACTCTAGGCATAGAAGTACCCGGCAATTGGCTTTGTGGATTTTCGATAAAGGTCTCCATAAAATGGTCACTTCTCGCCCTGATGATCATAGAAAGATCCGGAGGCAGTTTCCCCATGTAGGCTTTCACTGTATCTTGCTCCTCGATCACTTTTATCTTGTGAGCAAGCGCATCTTTTTCATGTTTGAACTTTGGTGTTTCACCTAGTTGTGTTATCTTTGCATAACGTAAAGCATGGCACCTCATACACGCTTCCTGATATGCCTCTTTCGGTGTCACTTCTCCTGACTTATGCTCAATCATATACGCTACCACATCAGCGATCTGCTGGTCATCAGTCATCATGGATTTGATCGAACCCATCGGGTGCATCATCGTATCTGCATATTTATGATCCACATTGGATGCCATGGCAGGGTCTTTGATCAGCGCAATCAGATAGTTTTTGTCATAGATCGCACCTGCATGATCAAGGTTTGGCGGTATCACACCTCCCATGTTCACATTTGAACCATTGTGGCACCCCATACACAGGCCGAAACCTGCTTCACCAGCAGATGCATCACCTTTAAGTTTTGCCACTACTGCCACGTCTGCCCAAAATGCCTTTTTCGCAGCCACTCTGTCAGTGTCTCCTGTACGTTCTGCTTGCACTATGTCATCGGTGCCATCATAGGTAAACCCGTGGCTCTCTATCTTGATCTCGTTCCCTTGCGCATCCACTTTTTTATGCATTTCATGATGGGCATAAGGCTCTACCAGATAATAGGTTAGTAATGAAAAGAAGACAACAACTGCTAATATTTTTAATTCTCTCATGTTATGCTCCTTTCTCTATTTTTTTCTCGAACATGGTAATAATGACCAAGAGTGGCCCAAGTGCCAAGAAGGTCCATGCACAGATCTCACCTAGCAAAGCAAAGGTAGGATCTGTCGGTGGCAGTTTCCCCAATGCCGTAAGAGCGATCATGTCGATAAGCAGTACCCAGAACCACACCTGGAACAGACCTCTTTTATGTGCCGGAGCCACATTTGGACTTCTGTCTATGAACGGCAGGAAGAACAACGCTACCTGTGCAATACCAAATGCGATCAACCCGGCATCCTTACCGAACGGACGCAAGATCTCATAAGACCACAGGAAATACCACTCAGGGTAAATGTGTGCAGGGGTTTTGAGTCCATCAGCCGGATCGAAGTTCACCGGGTCCATCGCAAAATTGAAATTATAAAATACCAGATAGAAGAAGAGTATAAAATAGACACCCATGACAAATACATCTTTACTTAAAAAGACCGGAGAAAAAGGAATCACCTTAGACTCTTTTTTCTTTCCGGCTTTCCAAAGATCTGCTGCCTCTTCAAAGTCTATCTCCTCACCTTCCTGGTTATTGACATGAGGAATTCTCAGTGTACCAAAGTGCAGTACGATCAGTCCGATGATCACCAAAGGGATCAAGAATACATGCAGCATGAAGAATCTCGTCAAAAAGGCATCACCAGGAACATAATCCCCACGTATCCACTCAACTAAACCATACGCTTCAAGCGAACCGCCGGAGAATAGGTTGGTAATAACCATACCGGCCCAGTAACTCATCTGCCCCCATGGCAGCATATATCCGGAGAAGGCTTCTGCAGAGAATGCCACAAAAAGTGCCATACCCGAAAGCCAGATAAGCTCTCTTCCTCTTTTGTAGGAGCCGTAGTAGATGCCGGTGAACATATGAATATAAATGATGAGGAATACGATAGACGCACCCACACCGTGAATATGTCTCCATAACCAGCCATACCCTACTTCGCTCATGATCGTATAGTTGACAGAATCAAACGCCAGGTTCGTATCTGGTTTATAGTACATAAGCAAAAAAATACCAGAGAGGACAAGCATCCCAAAGGTTGCCGCAAGCACCATACCCATTGCCCATAAGAAGTTGATATTTTTTGGGATCCAGTACTCCGTGTTCAACACTCTTTTCAGTGTATTCAGTGCGATACGCTGATCCAACCATTCATTAAGACTGTTTGCTTTTTCAAAATGTGCCATCATTCTCCCCTTAAACCGTTAGACCATCGTCTAACATTTTTTGATACTCAGGACCTGTTTCACCCAGAACAAGCTTCGTGCCTTCTATCTTAAATGGCGGTATTTCAAGCGGACTTGGTGGTGGGAGACCAGGTTCATTTACACCGGAAGCATCAAATTTTCCTCCGTGACAGGCACAGAAAAATACATGGTTCTCTTTTTGGTATGCAGGGATACAGCCTAAATGTGTACACAATCCTATAGAAATATGAAATCTGTCAGAGCCTATCACCACATCTCTTTCATTCGGTTCCATATCTGCTGTTTTTTTCAAAACAAAGATAGGCTTTCCTCTCCATTTTTCAACGACCAGTTCATTTGGTTTTGCACTACTCAAATCGATCGTAGTGAATCCTGCTGCTTTGACAGCCGGCAATGGATCCCAGGTACGTTTTGCAGCATATAGCGCACCTATACCACCTACTGTAGCACATGCACCTAGTGCCATGCCCATAAAGTCTCTACGAGATTTTTTTTCATTTTCCATGTTTATGTATCCCCCTGGTAAATATTTATACTACACTATTATACTATAAACAACATGTTATTAACTCATGATTAGCTCATGAGTAAAAAAGTACGGTAAAAAGGATATTTGTGAGGGATGTTACATTGGGTAAATTAAGACTGTTATAGTCCTAATTTATAACTATTATAATTTATATTTCTTTAATGTGCATGTAACTATAGATTAGACTTTGGTATTCTCTTCTAATTTTATAGATTCCGGATCCAATAATGTTTCAAGGTCTGCATTCGTCAGTACCTGCTGCATCATATAGTTTTTTTGAAGATCAAGTGGTTTAAAAGTGTGATCTTTTAAAAGTTCGACAAATTCAAAGATCTCTTCTGTGATCGCAAATTCTCCTCCTACCACTTTAAGTTTCTTGAAGTGTTGCAATATAGCCTGTGTGGTTTCACTTTTACTTTGTTCTATCTCTTTGTTCCCAAATGCAATGATATAGACACCCGCTTTGGCAGCCGACTCTACAAAGTTTTTGATCCTTCTTAATTCGATCTCTTCTGTAGGAAAGTTTTCCAGGTTGATCAGTACGAGATGGTACGTCTGTTTCAGTTTTGATTTTTGGTTATGTTCACTGATGCTTGGTCTATGGCAACATAACAGCTCCTGATAACGGGAGACGATGGTCGTTTCAAGCTCTTCAAAACGATTTGACATCATTTCGCGACTATAAGCAGTTTGAAAGAGATGTATATACTGTAAAGGCGAAAGATGGTAAAACTTCTTTTTCCCAAAATCAAAAAGGTCTATTTTCAAACTCTCATGGGGCATAGTAGAGAGCAGTTCTAGACAAAGGCTTTCAAGTAAGTTATCCGCCTTTGCTTCAGATTCTTTATCATACAATAAACAAAATCCACCATCACTGCTGGCCGTATATAAAGGTATACTTTCATTACCTTTATGTAGGTCTCCAATATGAAACCCCCATGGAAATGCAAAACTCTCATCATTCTCTATCATACTCTCACTACTCACTTTTATTTTTCCCGTATTATAACACTCTTTACATCTTTTCTATAAACTTTACCGCTTCAAAGGCATCTGCAATGGTAAAGTCCGCACACTCAGACAGCTCCTCTTTCCCCATGTAGCCTGTCAATACACCGACACTTCCTATCTCTGCCTCTTCTGCAGCCACCATATCTACACAGGTATCCCCGATAAAATAGGTCACTTTTCCAAAACGGTAGTTCAATTGGCTTAATGCCTTTAAAACAGGTTCAGGGTGTGGTTTGGGATGCTCTACGTCATCTCTTCCTATCAGTACATCAAAATACTTCATCAGGTCAAAATGCTCAAGCAGTTCACGTGAATACTGAGTGGTTTTGGTTGTCACTATACCCAGCCTTGCATAACCGTGTGCATACTCTATCGCCTCTTTTGCTCCAGGGATCAACGTGGTTTTTTCTGTATGTATGGTACTGTAGTGCTCTTTATAGGCTTTTGCATAAGCCATCGCGTCTTCTTCTGCTACACCAAGCTTCACGAATATCACATCCAGCGGCAAACCTATCAGCGGTTTAATGTCTTCCGCAGGCGGTATTTCACCGCCTAACGTTTCATAGGCTTTTCCAAAACTCTCCAGGATCGCTTCTGTTGAATCTATGATCGTACCGTCCAAATCAAAGATAAGTATCTTACTTCTTATTGTACCTTCTTTCATTTGATATATTGTATTTGAGGCCATCGTCTCTACCTTTTCATTAAAATTTGAAACCTTTTGAAAAACCAAAGGCTCGTTTTATAAACCGCATCATACCCGTTAAAGATAAAATTTTATAGTATCAATGATGGTACTTTCATACATGATTATTTTTGTTTGTTCTTTTGGGCCATTTTGATATGTACATGAATGATCTCCAGCGCCGCAGGTGTCACACCTGATATTTGTGACGCAGCGAACAGTGTAGGCGGTGTAGCAAGTTCCAGTTTTTCCACGATCTCATTGCTCAATCCTGAAATATGCTTATAGGCAAAACCTTCGGGTATTTTGATCTTCAGCATATCATCCATCTGCAGGATCTGCTGCTGCTGTTTTTCTATGTAACGGCTGTATTTGGCTTCAATAAGAATTTGCTCTATCACCTCATCATCATACTTGTCAAAATCCGGCAGAAGCGTAACCAATTTCTCTCTGTTGAAATCTCCACGGCCTATAACATCAAGGAAAGGTGTTTTGTCATTTATTTTCACAGCCCCTATCGACTCAAGTTTTGCCAAAAACGCTTTGGTAGGCGTTGCATGATGTATTCTCAAGTAGTCCAATGCTTCCTCGAGGTTCGCTTTTTTTGCTTCAAAACGTTTGATATACTCAGCATCTAAAAGCCCTAACTCTTTTCCGTAATGAGAAAGTCTCATATCTGCATTGTCCTCACGCAAAAGCAGTCTGTACTCTGCACGGCTGGTGAACATACGATACGGCTCTTTGGTCCCTTTGGTCACCAGGTCATCTATCAGTACGCCGATGTAAGCTTCATCCCGTCTAAGGATGAAAGGTTCTTTGTCTTGTATGCTCAGTGCGGCATTGATCCCTGCCATCAGTCCCTGTGCGGCTGCCTCTTCGTACCCGGTCGTACCGTTTATCTGACCTGCGGTATATAATCCTTTGATCTTCTTCGTCTCAAGCGTATGCTTCAGGTCCGTTGGCTGGATATAGTCATACTCAATGGCATACCCGTAACGGACGATCTTGGCTTTTTCCATTCCTGCAACAGAACGTACCATTTCAAGCTGTACATCTGTTGGTAGTGATGTACTCATCCCGTTGATGTAGTACTCTGTCTCATCGATGGTTTGAGGTTCTACAAAGATCTGGTGTCTGGGCCTGTCTCTGAAACGGTTGATCTTGTCTTCGATACTCGGACAGTAACGCGGCCCAACCCCTTCTATCTGCCCCGAGAACATCGGTGCCCTGTAAAAGTTGCTCTCAATGATCTCATGGGTACCTTCATTGGTGTAGGTCACATAACAAGGCAACTGTGTAGGGTTAAACGTCTTCTTATCTGTTCTGAAAGAAAAAGGCGGTGGAGGCGTGTCTCCGGGTTGTATTTCCATACCCGATGTGTCAACAGTTTTCGCATCGATACGCGCACAGGTACCTGTCTTCAGACGACCGATATTCAACCCTAGTCCACGCAGATACTCAGCCAATTCTACAGACGCAAATTCACCTTGTCGTCCTGCAGTTTGTTTTTTTTCACCTATATGAATAAGACCGTTAAGGAAAGTTCCTGCGGTGATGATGACTTTGGAAGCCATGTATTCATTTCCAAGTTGCGTGGTAACCCCTTTGACTTCACCCTCCTCTATGATCAGACCTTCTGCTATCTCCTGTTTTACATCAAGATTATCCGTGTTAAGCACAACATTACGCATATAGATACGGTACTCATCCATATCTATCTGTGCACGGCTCCCTCTCACGGCTGGACCTTTAGAAGCATTGAGTGTACGGAACTGTATACCTGTTTTATCTGTACACAGACCCATCTCACCACCAATCGCATCTACTTCACGTACCAGGTGACCTTTAGCCAATCCACCTATAGCCGGGTTACAAGAAGATGCGCCTATCTGTTCTGCTAGTATTGTGATCATCAATGTGTTGCTTCCCATGCGCGCAGAAGCCAAAGAAGCCTCTATCCCAGCATGTCCGCCACCGATAACTATGACATCATAATTCATAAAAAACCTTACCTCTTGTTCACAAGCTGTTGTAAGGAACAAGAAAAAATATATATTTTGCTATAATAATCGAATTATATCCAAAAAAATTGAGGTCACATGTTTACAGGACTTATACGAGAAATTGCTACAGTAAAAAGCTATCAAAACAACATTTTAACTATCCAGTCTAAACACAAAGCAAAACTTGGAGACTCCATCGCCATCAACGGTATCTGCCTCACGGTCATCAAGGTACACAGTGACGGTTTTGATCTTGAACTGGCAGATGAGACACGTTCTATCATAGATGAAAGCAAGATATCCGGACAAGTACATATGGAGCCTGCTATGATGATGAATGACCGTTTTGAAGGGCATATCGTACAAGGGCATGTGGATTGTGTCGGTACTGTTTCACAGGTCACACCCAGGGAAAATGCCACTGACTTTATCATCACAGTCGATAAAAAATATATTGTACATATCATTCCAAAGGGCTCCATCACTATAGATGGTATTTCACTCACGGTCAATGATGTAGGAGAAGACAACTTCAGGCTTACCATCATTCCTCATACACTCAAAGAGACCCTGATGAAACAGTACAAAGTGGGAACAAAGCTTAATATAGAAACCGATGTTTTTGCCAGATACATTGACCACATTTTAGCACATAGAAATTCCAAAAAAGATATGAGCTGGCAAGAAATTGACAGTTTGCAGATGACTTACTAGTGAATATCTACGACGATACAATCCCTCAAAGTGGTGAAACCTTCACCACACTTCTAGCACATAAAAATATCAAGATCAACCGTATCGTCAGTTCAGATGATCTCGATGAAACAGAATATATACAGGAAGAAGATGAATGGCTGGTTTTAATTGAAGGTGAAGCTACACTGCTTCTAGACCAGGCAATAAAAACACTTACAAAAGGAGAATCACTCTTCATCCCTTCAAAAACACGCCATCGTGTTTTGAGTACGAAACATGGCACGATCTGGCTAACGGTCCATATCTTTTAAATAGTCTTCATCTTTCATACTGCGTGCCTGGGTATTGCGTATTTTTTTCAGTTCCATATCTATATATTCTAACCCATCAAGTCGTTTTAGGCTGGCTACCGTTGAGTAACGCATCATTTCAGCTCTGTGCACAAAGATAAAAAAATCATTTTCATAAAGCCCTAAACGTATGGCTGCTGCTGTTGAGTAGGTGGTAAGCAGTGCATCCTCTTTGGAAATGGCCCTTATATCTGCAAAATATTCTTTGGTCCAAAGCAGGGGGTTGTGTACGGGGCTGAAAGCATCTTGATAGATGATATCTACCTTCTCTTGGATCGTTGGGATACTTTTTCTTGCATCCCCTAGCAGTATTTCTATCTTGAACTGTTCATCTTCATAGTAAAGATCAGAACTGATCGCTTTGATAATGTGTTTGATACTCTCAAACTCCGGAGGAAAATCAAAAGTATCCAGAGAACGCACAAGTCCTTCATCAAACTCTGGGGAGAGTATATGTACGTTTGTTTTTAAGCCCTGTTGTTTTATGTAATAGAGGGTTGCAAAGGTATTATATCCCAGACCAAAACAGATGTCCAAGATCGTCAGTTCACTCTTTTTTTTACTGAAAGACAATGCGGGTTTTACATGTTTCTCTAAAGACTCATGCAGCGCACCATCTTTGGTAGAGTGGTAAGGTTCATCAAACTCCTCAGAAAAAAGTGTATTGGTACCATCTTCGCACAGTACCAACTTTTTTTCTTCTCTTAAAGATTCGTTATACATCAGTGGCTATTTATTTGCCTCTTTAAGTTGTTTTTTTGTCATTTTAAGTTTTTTGTTGTTCATGACCCCTATACCTCTATCTAGCACATTATGTGCAATGAGCTGCGCTTCACCTAATGAGTGCATCTTGTAGGTTCCGCACTGATACTTATTGAGTTCTGGAATGTCTTTTTTACTTTTAACGCCAAGCACATCTTTCATCGACTTCTTCCACGCTTTTGCTACCTCTTTGGCTTTGGGGGATCCAAGGACTGACATATAAAAGCCTGTACGGCATCCCATAGGGGAAATATCTATGATCTCTACATCATCACTGTTCAAATGATCTCTCATAAAACCGGCAAAAAGATGTTCGAGTGTATGAATACCTTTTTGTGATAGTAGTTCCTCATTGGGTACACAAAAACGCAGGTCGAAGACAGTGATGTCATCTCCGCTTGGGCTACTCATCTTTTTAGCAACACGTACTGCAGGTGCGATCATCTTTGTATGGTCCACGGTAAAACTGTCTAATAATGGCATAGGATTTCCTTTAATATTTTTCTGATTATAACAAGATTTATTAATTTTTATATTTTGCCTTATAGTTTTGTTGAATCTATCAGTGTTCGCTCTACATCAAATAGGTTGATCATCTTCTCTTTCTTTATGCATCAATTTTGGTGCTGAAGCAAGTAATTTTTGTGTGTAGGGATGCTTAGGATCTTCCATCACATCTTCTACCAAACCTTGTTCGACTATCTTACCCTCTTTCATTACAGCAACCTCATCTGCTATCATAGGGATAATAGACAGATCATGTGTGATAAACAGATACGAGACCCCTGATTCTTTTTGCAGTCTGGTAAGTAAGTCTAAGACCTGTGTCCGTACAGAGACATCAAGTGCTGAAGTAGGTTCATCACAAATGATCAGTTCAGGTTCTACCGCCAATGCCCTTGCGATACCTATACGTTGACGTTGTCCTCCTGAAAACTCATGCGGATAACGGTGCATGTGGGCAGCTTCCAGATCCACTTTTAAAAGCAGTGCCTCAATATACTGATCCTGTTCTCTCCTGCTTTTTGGTCCCACATCCAAACTTATCATACCTTCTCTAATGATATTGGCTATGGTCATTCGGGGATTGAGCGCAGAAAAAGGATCTTGAAACACCACTTGTATCTTACGCCTGTAGGGACTTAACGCTTTTTTATCCAGCCCAACCAGGTTTTGTTTCTCAAAGCGCACTTGTCCCTCCGTCTCATCCAGTAGAGAGAGTATGGCTTTACCGATGGTACTTTTACCGCTTCCTGATTCTCCGACCAATGCCAGGGTCTTTCCCTTGCCAATAGAAAATGTGACATTATCTACCGCCTTGACGTACCCTCCTGTTCTTTGAAAAAAACCTTTTTTGACGGGGAAATGTACTTTTAACGCTTCTACTTCCAATAAGGGATCAGATACTTCTTCTTTGCTGTATGCTTTGGTAGACCGGGCATCTTCCAAAAGGCGCTGCGAATATGCATGTTGTGGATGCGTGAAAAAATCTTTACACAATGCTTGCTCAACGATCTCTCCCTTTTTCATCACTGCAACCTTGTCAGCCATTTCTGAAACGACAGCCATATCATGGGTGATGAACAAAATAGAGAGATCTCTTTGCTTACATATCTTTTTCAATAACCCGAGTACTTGTGCCTGTATCGTGACATCTAGCGCTGTTGTAGGCTCATCCGCTATCAACAGGTCAGGTTCACAGGCCAATGCAATCGCTATCATCACTCTTTGTTTTTGTCCACCGGAGAGTTGATGCGGATACCAGTAGTAACGCTCTTCAGGATCTTTTAATGCAACTTCCCTGAATAGCGAGAGTACCTTCTCTTTGATCTGCTCTTTTTTGAGCCCCAAATGCAGCTTTATCACTTCTGCAACTTGCGAACCTACTGTCATCACAGGGTTCAGCGCGGACATAGGTTCCTGAAAGATCATCGCTATAGATTTGCCCCGTACTTTTTGCATCTGTGATTCCGGAAGATGAAACAATGCGCTATCTTTTAAATGGATCTCTCCTGAACGCACCACTATGGCTTCAGGCAGCAGGCGCATGATCGCCAATGAGGTTAAAGACTTACCGGACCCGGACTCACCGACCAAAGCAAAGATCTCTCCATGCTGAATGTCCAAACTGACACGATCCAATACTATTTCACTCCCCACACTCAGTGATAGATCTTTAATGGTTAAGATATTGCTCATACTTTATTCCTAGGGTCCAGTACCGTTTGAATACGGTCAGAAAATAGATTGGCGGCCAAAACCAAAATAAACATGAATACAAATGCCGAAAAGAGTGACCACCACACCATAGGTTCTCTCGCCATCTCCAGTCGAGCCTGATTGATCATATTTCCCCATGAATGCATCGTTGGATCGACCCCTACCCCTACATAGGAGAGTACGGCTTCAGCAAGTACCAGACCGGAAAAGTCCAACACCACAGAAATAAGAATGATATGCATGAGGTTAGGCACAATGTGACGACGAATAATGGTCAATTTGCTCACACCAAATGCTTTTGCTGCGGTGACAAACTCCATTTGAGAGAGCTTAAGCGTCTCAGCTCTCAGCAGTCTGCATAAACTTGTCCATGAAGTGATCCCAAGGATCAAAATAAGAAATAGCAAACGCAGATCAGAACGTTCAAGGGTGGTCTCGAACCATGTGGGATGGTTACCCATCATCACCTGCATCGAGAGTACCCCCGCTGCGATCAGCAATACCCCAGGGATCGAAGAAAGCGTGGTATAGAGATACTGGATACCATCATCTACCCAGCCGCCGAACAACCCCGCACTTACACCCAGGATCACCGCTACAGGCAGCATAATAAGTGTGGTGAGTATGCCTATGAGGACCCCGGTACGAATGCTCTTGAAACTTTGATACAGTACATCACCGCCCACTTTGTCTGTGCCCAATACATGATAAGAGTAGCTCAGCATATAAAGCCAAGTCAATGCCATCACCAAAACTATGAATGTCACATAAGCCGTACGCCATGGCAGATCACTTTCTCCTTGCCACGTCTCTTTGCATGCAAGTATAAATCTTGATCTCTCTCTCCACCATATATGTAATACGATCAGTGACAGACTCACTATCAAACCCATACTCAATGCGAACAAAGACTCTTTCACGATGCTACCTTTTTCAGAAACATGTTTTAAAGGCAGGCGAACCTTTTTGGTCATTCCATTTTCATCTACGATAACGGAACTTGTATACTCCACCGTTGCAAAAGGTGCAGAGTAGGTACGCTCTGTATTTTGAATATTATGTGCAAAGAGTAGATCCAGTAGGGAGACCATTTCAGACTCATACACGACCTCCTGACTCTTTTGCACGTTTTGTTTATCAAGGGGAAGTGCCAAACGCAAATGTATCGAGTCAAGTAAAGTAAAGACTACATAAAACAAAAGTACCGTTGAAGAGGCCATCGCAATACTTGATCTGAAGATCGTATGCCATTGTTCTTTGATTTGAGGAGAACGCGAGACCACCCATGACCACAGTAACAGTACTATCACCAATGACCATACCAGCATATCTGTCCAAAGTAATACCAGTTTCATCAGAGCTTCACCCGCGGATCAAAAAGTGTATAAGAGATGTCTGTCAAGATCAATCCCAAGATATACAGGACCGAACCTAAAAAGACCATCGCTTTGACGATAGCAAAATCTTGTGAATTGATCGCATCGATCGTGTAGGAGCCAAGTCCGGGAATACCGAAAAAGGATTCCATAATAAGACTTCCCATAAATAAAGAAGGGATGATCACCACCACCCCTGTCAAAATAGGAAGCATACCGTTACGCAGTACATGTCCGAACAATACTTTTATTTCAGAGAGTCCTTTGGCCCTTGCAGTACGCACATAATCCTGGTTGATCTGCTCCAGAAAAATACTCCTGTACCAGCGTACCCCTGACCCTATGCCGGCGAATACTCCTATCATCACAGGCAATATAATGAACTTGACGCCAGCCCATCCACTCTCATACCCCGATATAGGTACCCAGTGCCACATCTTGGAAAAAAGGACTTGCCCGGCAATGATATAAAAGAGCCCGGAGATCGACATGATCATCACAGCAATGATCATCATACTTGTATCCAGCATGGAGCCTCTAAAAAGTACCAGAAGCAATGCCAGGCTAATGTTCGTGATCAGTGCTATCATAAAGGTAGGTAAAGCAATGGATAGACTCGGTACCATACGCTCTTTGATATCTGATCCAATATCGCGGTTGCTGTCTGAAAAGCCAAAATCAAAGGTGAAAAGTTTGAGTGACTCTTGCACAAAAAGGGTATCTGAGACCTGTGCAAGACCTTGTGCTTTGGTATTGACAAAAAGAGGTTTGTCATAACCTCTCGCCTCTTTCCATGACTGTATGAGTTCAGGAGTGACCTGTTTGGCACCCAACTGTGCTCTAGCCATGTTATCCGGGCTATTGACCATAAAGAACAACATAAAGGTAATAAGGTTAACCCCTATCAGTATGGGTATCGCATAGAGTATTCGTCTAATGATATAGGCTAACATCCACCCTCCTCTTGAAAGATCACTCTGTTTTGCCTCTTTCTATAAATACGACGCAGTGAAAATACCATCACCAACAGAAACAGTGCTATGATGATCAATGGCATGACCACAGGCTGATTCCACTTTTGTTGTTTTTCTACCCGCAAAGCAGCATCAATACGTTTATACTTCAGTGTATTGTTTGCCATAGCATGGGGAACCACATTACGGTACCATGCATGGGACAAGGCCAGAGATTTAGGGTGAATACCCCATACCCAAGGTGCATCCTCTCTGGTTATTTTTACCATTTGACGTATAATTTCCATTCTTTCAGGCGTATTCTTCATCGTTTTCATTTTTTCAAAGAGTTTGTCAAACAGCGGATTTTTATAATTTGAAGAGTTGATCCCCACACCATTGGTATCGATAGAGGCATTTCCCCCATAGAGCAAAAAGAGGAAGTTTTCCGGATCCGGATAATCGGCATTCCAGCCCCATGAAAAAAGTTGTGTCTTGCCTTTACGTACTTTGTCCTGGAAGCGGTTATAGTCAGTCGCACGTATCACAAGCTGTATACCCAAAGCATCAAACTGTTTACGGTACCAATCCATCAAAGCTCTGTCATCAGGACCCGTAGCAGTGGTATCATAGTGAAGTTTTAAAGGCTTTCCTGTTTTGTTTGAAATACCATTGGGGTATCCTGCCTCTGCCAAGAGCTGCTTGGCAAATGCCAATGACTTGCGTACTCTCTTGCCGTCAACCCAGTCATAGACCACACTGTTTGTACCCTTTTCCCCCTCTTCATATCCAAAAATACCGGGAGGTATCACACTTTGTGCTGCGATACCTCTTTCATTCATAAAGATAGAGATATACTCTTCCTGGTCAATCGCAATACTGATCGCGTGTCTTAATTTCCTGGCTGACTCTGTATACCCGCCGACAACAGGGTCTACCATATTAAATGCCATATAGTAAACGGAAGGCTGCACAGACCCTATCAGTGATATGCCCTTTTCCTTCATCTCTTCACTAAGCCCCATCGTACCCGATGAGGATATCTGTACCGCTTGATCAAACGCTTCCGAGCTGATGCCTGATGCATCATAATACCCCTGTAAAAATTTGTTCCATAAAGGTATACTCTCTTTTTCCAGGGCATAAATGATCTCATCTATAAATGGTAATTTCTTCCCTGAATCATAATGATCGGAACCGGGGTACACCTCATCATGAAAATTGGGGTTTTTCACCAGGCGCATCTGTTTATTTGGATTGTTCTCTGCCAAATAATAGGCGCCTGTCCCCACAGGATACCAGTCGAGCGTCAGATTTTTTGCCACCAAGCCTTGCTGCTGGTAAAAGATATCTGCCTCCCAGGGAATAGGTGCAAAAAAATTCATCGTAAGCCAATAGAGAAACTGCGGGTATTTTCCTTTTATTTCTATGACCAATGTATAGTCATCTAAAACCTTTACACCTGCAATATCATATGCACGCAGATCAAGTACTTCTCCCTTTGCTTTCTTTTCTTTTGCTATCCTTGTAATAGCACGTGAATAGGATTTTAACCCCACAATATATGTTTGCATACTGTCCAAAATAGGGGAATGGTTCTGCCTTACCCCCATACGCTTTATGGCATAGGCATAATCTTCTGCCAGCAAAGGACGTGTAGCCTTCTTTGGAAAATCATCCAATGTCTCTATCTTTTCAAGCGCTTCTTGGCCCAATGCCGCGTAAAGCAGATGCCCTTTTTCATCTTTGGCAAAAGCAGGATGATTTTGATACAGGACATCTTTTCTAAGATCCAGACGGTATTCGCTGAATGCTACACTCTTATCATTTTCATCTACTTCCTCTCTCTCTTTATTCAGATAACGTATCGTTGGCATTTGAGTGAGTGTCAGCGGTTCAAGCGTATAAGGTCTTTGAAGATAATTGTATTGCAACGGAGGTTCATAGATTTGACCAATGAAGGCCCACTCATTAGAACTATAGGAGACAACCGGGTCCAGTCTTTTAGGAGAGAGTGAAAAAGAGGTAAAAAGCGTATTGGAGGCACTCTTTTCCTTACTATGGGGATTATTCCAAACATCTGCTTGAAGAGATGATATGATCATCATCCATAAAAAGATCTTTATCCTAACCATCTGCATCTATTTTTATCTTCCCTTAACGTGAACTTCTTCTAAATTATATCAGAGCTAAAATAGTAGCATACTTTAGTGATTTTAGGCTAATTCGGACCTATAGACACTCAATAAGATAAATAATATTGATTGATAGAGCCTCTATCTTTGGTGTATAAACACTGGTTATTAACCGCCAAAAATAAGTTTTAATGATAAATACCATTAATTTTATTGATTTTAATTACCTTTTAAAAATTTATCTCCTAAAATGAGTACATACCATTTATAAAAGGAAGAATATGGCTAGATTGGTAGTAATGGGTGGTGGCGTTTCAGGACACACTGCTGCAACGTTTGCAAAAAAATGGCTGGGGGAAGAGCATGAAGTTGTCGTTGTTACTCCAAACTCTCAATGGAATTGGATTCCCTCTAATATTTGGGTGGGTGTAGGAGAAATGACGAAAGAAGACGTTGTATTTCCTCTGGCACCGGTTTATAAAAAAGCGGGAATTGACTACAGACAAGCTCTTGCTGTGTCGATCCATCCTCATGGAAAGGCTGACAGCGATGTCCCGTACCTTACAATAGAATCTACAAAAAAAGAGACTAAAGGTCAAAAAGAAGAGTTGACCTATGATTATCTCATCAATGCTACGGGACCTAAACTGAACTTTGATGCAACAGAAGGTTTGGGTAATGGAGAAGGTGAACTAGGGGGACATACCGTTTCTGTTTGTACAGCAGACCATGCTGTACATGCAAATGACGAACTCAAAAAAGTGTTTGAAAAAGCTAAAGCGGGTGAAAGACAGAAACTTCTCATAGGTACAGGTCATGGTACATGTACCTGTCAAGGTGCAGCATTCGAGTACATTTTTAATGTTGAGCACGAAGCAAGAAAAGGGGGATCCGTGATATGCTGGATATTAAGTGGATCTCAAATGAGTCATTCCTTGGTGACTTTGGTATGGGTGGTCTTCATATGAAAGTAGGAGGTTACGCTGTGAGTTCCAAACTTTTTGCTGAATCACTCTATGCTGAAAGAAATGTCCCGTGGATCATCGGTGCACATGTCAATAAAGTAGAGGCAGGCAAACTTCATTATGAACTGCTTGATGGATCGATGGGTGAAGAAGAGTTTGATTTTTCTATGCTCATCCCACCATTTTCAGGGGTAGGTCTTAAAGCCTATGACAAAGATGGATCAGACATGACCGATACACTATTTGCTCCAAACGGATTTATGAAAGTCGATGCAAAGTATGATGCAGGTGCCTATGAGAACTGGAAAGCATCTGACTGGCCAAGAACCTATCAAAATCCGTCATTTAAGAACATTTTTGCATGTGGTATCGCCTTTGCCCCACCACATCTTATTTCTAGACCTACGAATTCACCAAACGGCACACCGATCAATCCTACACCCCCAAGAACAGGTATGCCTTCGGGGATTATCGGTAAAGCGGTTGCCCGTTCAGTATGCGATATGATCAAAAATGGAGAAAATGCACATCTTCATGAAGCTTCCATGGCAGAAATGGGTGCAGCATGTGTTGCGAGTGCAGGTAAAGGACTCTTTAAGGGTCAAGCTGCAGCGATGACAGTCTACCCTGTTGTACCGGACTTTGAAAAGTACCCCGGGACAGGACGTGATACAGACTATACCTTCGGAGAAATCGGTCTTGCGGGTCACTGGATCAAACATATCCTGCACCATATGTTCATTTACAAAGCAAAACTCAAGCCAGGCTGGACATTGATTCCAGAGTAAACACTGCATGAGTTTATATGTGACAAAATAATTATAGAAAAAAGGAGATAAGATGAAAGAGGAAGAAGTAAATTTTCAAAATGAACAATTTAACTTAACGATGATCCCGGGAAAATTTGCAAGAGCAATGAGAACTTGTAAAATTTGGCAATTTATTCGATTTATTGTCATCAATATTAAAATGCTGATCGTTGTAAGAAAAAGCCACTAAAAGTTTTTAAATTGGTAAATAGTAAATGAAGTTTTTTAAAATGTAGATCTTGCAGGAGAAAAACTCTTGCAAGTGGTATACCAAGGGTAAACCTTGGAAAAATAAATCGAAAAAGTATCGACTATCTTTTTGAGAATTGTGGAGATCTTCTCGCTTTTTTCTTACCTGGTTTCTTTCTTTCAACGACTCTTGAGTCTCTAGTAAGAAGTCCCATTGGCTTAAGGATCGCTCTGAAAGATGGTTCATACTCTACAAGCGCTTTTGTAATACCATGTTTAAGTGCATCCGCTTGAGCAGCATAACCGCCACCCAGTGTCGTTGCTCTAATATTCATAGACTCAAGTTGTTTCGTCGCTTCCAGTGGAAGTCTTACTTTCATCTTAAGTGTTTCGTGTCCACCCAACCATTGGTCAAGTGTTTTACCGTTGATAAGCATTTCACCGTTGCCTGGAGTCAACCAAACTTTAGCGATCGCTGCTTTTCTTTTTCCTGTTGCGTACATAGTTGCCATGCTTACGCTCCCTTATTGATTTGCGCAGTGTGTGGATGTTCAGCACCTGCATATACTTTAAGCTTTTTAAGCATTGCTCTACCAAGAGTAGTCTTTGGAAGCATACCTCTTACAGCCAATCTGAAAAGTTTTTCTGTATGGTTTTCCAACATATCATCCAGTTTTTTACTTTTCGTAGAACCGAAGTAACCACTGTGCGTAAAATACTCTTTGTCTTCAAGCTTAGCTCCTGAAAACTTCGCTTTTTCTGCATTGATGATTACTACGTAGTCACCACAATCTACATTTGGTGTAAATGATGGCTTATGTTTACCTCTAAGAAGTGTCGCTACTTCAGTTAAGATACGACCAAAAGTTTTACCTTCTGCATCGATCAAAACCCAGTCACGTTGTACTTCAGAAGGTTTAAGAACTGATGTCAATTTCATGAATTTTCCTTGTTTAAATAGAACTATCTACACAGTAAATGCTCTTTTGTGAACGGATTCTACCCACTTAAACTT
>AGBJ01000005.1_pt1 | contig 31188 bp, 29 predicted proteins | sample 768721 | NCBI WGS metagenome assembly AGBJ01 (sample SAMN00779238, study PRJNA67915) | hypersaline lake metagenome
CAGAAAGATCTTCCACATTGGGTTGATAATATCCAAGGTATGAAATAGAAAAATTTTGATGTATTTTTTTCGAAAAAGAGAGGTAACTGTTCATACGTATTCGTTTATATACCCGATCATAAACACTCACTACATCTGGTTCCATATAGGAATAGAACACCCCCAATCCAGCATACAATTTATCAAAAGAGGTATCCAGTTTTTTTCGTAGGTTTGCCCCCATGAGATTTCTTTGTTTTATATTCTGAAACTCATTAAATTCCGTCTGAAGAAATAGTTCATAGTCATAAGAGGTATCGCCGATGCTGTGTACATATCGTAAATGTGCGGACCCGTCATTCGTATCTTTTTTATCATTGGATTCTCCATAAGTGTAAGAGGCTATCAGATACACAAGCCATTCATCCCCAAAGTATTCCCCTTTGCCAGCAAGTCCCACTGAGGTAGAATCATTATTTCCAGAACTATGTTTTCCGCTTATCGAGACCTCTCCCTTCAAGCCTTCTTTTTCTCCTATGACCGGAGGATCAATATGAATAAAACTATAAGAAAAAGTCGTGAAGATAATGGAAGTTATGCACAGTTTTTTGAACATGTAAAACCTTTTTATATATGTTGATGGGTAGAATCATACAATAATATAAAACTTCTTATGTTTAAAATCTATCGAATCAATTTCTGAAATTCAAATACAGGTAAAGGTTTGGAGAAATAATACCCTTGCATATAATCACATCCATAAGACGCTATCATCTCAACCATTTTTCTATCTTCTATACCTTCCACTATGATCTTCATTCCCAGAGTGTGTGCCAGTTCAATGATCGCTTTTACGATTCTCTGATCTTCTTCATTGGTTAAAATATAATCTACCAAGCTCTTGTCGATCTTTAAATTATCAGCAGGAAATTTTTTCAAGTAGTCAAAAGAGGTGTATCCTGTACCAAAGTCATCCAGTGAAATACCTACTCCTAACTTTTTTAATGCATGAAAATATTTGACAGTTTCATATTCATTGCTCATAGCAATACCTTCTGTAATTTCAAATTTGATCAATCCAGGATCAACCTGATACTGGCCCAGTTTTCTTTCTACATGTGGGACAAACTCACCTGTGTTGATTTCTATCATGGAAACATTGATCGAAACCTCCACCTCTTTAAACTGAAATAATTCCCAACGCTTTTGTTGTTTGAGTACCTCATCCAGAACATATTGACCCAACTTGACAATAAACCCTGTTCTTTCCATTAACCCGATAAAAACATCTGGAGGGATCAACCCATACTGAGGATGTTTCCAACGTATCAGTGCTTCTGCAGCGACCACCTCTTCATTTTCCACTTTGACAATAGGTTGATAATAAACTTCAAATTCACCCCTGCTCAATGCCCCTGGCATATCACTATGTAATCTTAATTCATCATAATTTTTATTAAATTCTTCCGGTATAAATATACTTATTTTGCCATCACCCTCTTTTTCTGCATCTGCCAGTGCTTTATAGGCATTATCAAGTAATTTACGTATATTTCCACTATCTGGGTAGATAGCAATACCTGCTGAAACAGTTAAGTGTAAATTGGCATCATCCATCTTGTAAAATGATGATAATTTTTTCTGGATACCTTCTACAAAAGCTCTTGCTGCTTCGATTGAAGGCAAATTGGTCACCGTCAGCAAAAAATGGTTATCAAAGGTGTGATAAACGGTTGTATTTACACTTATCCCTGCGGTCTCTAAGTAGCTAGCAAACTTTTTAAGTACATCATTGGCTTGTTCATATCCGATGATAGATCTTAACATGGAAAAGTTATCTAAATGTAAAAGGATTAATCCCAGTTTATTTTTTTCCAAGTGCGCTTTAGCAAAAAATGCCGGCAAGTCTTGATAGGCCTGTAGTTGGTTGGGAAGGTTTGTAAGTTGGTGTCTCATATACATACGGGAACGTTCATCCAATTCTTGTATGGATATCACGTTACATACCGTTTTGTGAGGTATTTTCATTACTATCGTATCTGTGTATAGCTCTATGGGTATTGCATCCCCGTCTGAGATTTTCAAGCTGGATTGAAAATGAGCACCTTCCTTATCTTGATGATGTGCTTTAAGATACGTCTCTAATGCTATCCACTCCTTTTTTACTTTAATCTGAACACTCTCTCCCAATTTTTTCATTAAAAAATTGTTATTTAATTGCAAAAGTCTGACCATCACGTTGTTGGCATAGAGTATTTCACTCTTATCAGAAACTATAAATATCGCATTTTTAGAGAGATCGAATGTTTTTTGAAAAACCTTTATATTATTATCGAGGATCTCCTCCATCTTCTTATTTTCTTTCAAAAGAAAATATCTGTAAAGAAAAAAGAAAACCACTAAAAGAAGCAAGGATAGGTATCCATATTCTTCTAGAGATATTTGATTAAGTTTTCCCCATATTTCATTCATTTAACACCCTCGTTTTATATTAGCTTATATTATACCATCATTCAAATTTATATTTTTTTTAAACACAGTGCTTCCAGCCGTGTGCTTTCATCCTCGATAATGAACTTTTGATCTACTTCGATCATACTCAGCTCTACACTTTTCCCTTCTACAGATATTTGTGCCCATCCTTTTCGACACTGCAGTTTGGGATCGTTCATTCCCAGTTTTTTATCCATATACTCCAAATACTGACTTTTTTGTTCCAAAATAAAACCTATGTTTTGCCTGTAACGTTTCGTTAGTTCCGGCAAGGAAGAGGAGAAGCGTTCTAACTTATACGCTATCACTCTCTTAAACTCCTCTTCCAAACGGCTGAATTCCACTTGCGTCTCTTTGATCTGTCTGCTAGGTGAACTGCGCAGTAGGATCTCTTCGGTATGTTTCAGGTCACGCACCAACTGATGGAGTTTCTGGCCGATCACATATCTAAAACGTCCCGTGACCTCGTCCAACGTATAGAGTATCTCCTGCTTATCTGGAAGTATCATCTCCATCGCTGCGCTCGGGGTGGGTGCACGCAAATCTGCGACCAGGTCACTGATCATCACATCTACTTCATGTCCTACCGCACTGACGACAGGTGTTTGCATGGAAAATATGGCATCCGCGACCACTTCTTCATTAAAGCACCATAAGTCTTCCGTACTTCCTCCACCACGTCCTACTACCACCACATCTGCATCTAAACGGTCTGCATAGTGTAACGATTTGGCTATCTGGTTTGCTGCTTGTTCCCCCTGCACCAACGTATCTATGATGACCACTTCAAGCAGCGGCCATCGCTGCTCAATGATCTTAAGCATGTCATGGAGGGCAGCACTCTCTTTTGCCGTGACCAACGCAATCTTTTGAATAGATTTAGGTATAGGTTTTTTTCTTTGTGTCTCAAAGTAGCCTTTATCCTTGAGTTTTTCTTTCAGCTGCTCATAGGCGAGTGCCAGAGCACCCTTGCCATAAGGTTCCACATGTACCGCATAAAACTGATATTCGCCTCTTGGTGTATAAACACCTACAGACCCTTCTATGACAATATGCATCCCCTTTTCAATACGAAACTTTAATTTCGCGACAGAAGAGCGCCACATCACACATTTGATACTGCTCTTTTTATCTTTCAGAGAAAAATAGACATGCCCTGACGTGTGGTAGGTCACCGAAGCCACTTCGCCTTCCACAAGTATGTGCATAAAGGTGGCTTCAAGCAGTGATTTTATCTTGGTATTGAGTGAAGACACACTCATCATCGATTGAGACATAGGACTCCTTCTAAATAGAGTATTTACTTTTTCTGTGCAACCAGAAGTGTAGAGATTCCCATAGAGAAAGATTTGGTATACTTCATTTCAAACCCTGCTTCTTCCAACTCTTTGGCCAACATATCCGTCGTAAGAAACTCTTCTATAGAATCAGGCAGATATTTGTATGCTTCATAGTTTTTTGATATCAGTCCACCTACTCTAGGTAAGACTTTTTTCATACCAAAACCCACTACCTTATCTACCACACCGCTTCTATCCTGTTTGGTAAATTCCAGGATCATGACAATACCGTTGGGCTTTAATGCACGGTTAAATTCTCGTAGTGCTTCTACCCTGTCAACCACATTCCGGATACCATAAGAGATAGAGATAACATCCGTACTCTCATCTGCAATAGGTAACTCCTGGGCTTTACCTTCAATAAACTCGGCAAAATCAACTTTCCCTCGTGCTACTTCCAGCATACCGACCGAAGGATCTACGCCGACATATTTTTCGATCTCTACACCATTCTTTTTGGCTTGTTCTTTCCAGTAGATCAGCAGATCACCCGTTCCTGTAGCTACATCTGTCACTTGGGTCAGTATTTTTTGGTCGAGTATCTCAAATACTTTGTCACACCCTTTTTTGCGCCACTGGATATCAATACCAAAACTGAGTACTCTGTTCGCCAGATCATAGGTCGATGCGATATCATCAAACATAGTGACGATTTTTTCTTGTTTTTCCTGTTTATCTGTTAATTTTTCAATGCCCAATTTGTTTGCTCCATATCATCAGATCTCTCTCTTTTTTACCCTGATGTAAAAAATGTAAATTCATGCTTGTATTATAGGTTAAATTATTCGTAGAGAGCTTAGGGGTTTGGTAAATCAGCATCCAGTCTATCTTCTCTTTCAGTGCATTTAACATGCCCTCACCACCCTCAACCAAGATAAAAGAAGGTTCATTTAAAAAGTCCAATCGATCAACGATTTCCACCTCTCTGTCTTGAATGCCAAACAGAGGAATCTCTCTGTCAAAATTGTCTTCTTTCGCATAGATCTTGATATCGGGTGCTTTGCCTTCTGTAAATCGACAATCCAGTGTAGGTCTGTCTTCTCGTACCGTATTGCCCCCTATCAGTAACGTATCACAGACTTCTCTTAATTGATGCACATGTGTTAAAGAAGCTTGACAGCTCAGGTATCCCTGGTTTTCCTCTGCACCTATGCGTCCATTGGTGGTTTGTGCCAGTTTAAAAAGTATAAATGCTCTCTGTTGCCATAGTAGAAAGGGTTCTATCAAGGCCTTGCACGCTTCTTCCAGTACACCGACACTTGCATTTTTCAACTTTTTCATACCGCCATCATGCCCTTCAATAGGGTCATGTATACCGATCACCACCCTCCACAATGCCAAGGACTGCAATAAAGAGGCACATGAGGGGGTCTTCCCTTCATGTGCACAAGGCTCAAGGGTGACATAAATAGTACATTCGCTAAAAAAATCTTTGGGGAGTGTCAAAAGAAATGCATGGGCTCGTTGTGCATCGGCAGGATCAAAATCTACCTGTCTGTCTGAAAGTGTTTCATAAGCCGAAAGCAGAGCCAATACTTCAGCATGTGAGGTACCGGCTTTTTGATGCGCTTCTACCGATAGGATCTTGCCATCTAAAGTAACGACTGCACCTACTGAGGGGTTGGGATAGGTTAACCCCTGATATTCCCATGCTTTCTCAAGGGCAAGTTGCATAAAAAATTCATCTTTCACAGCAACTCCTTCTCTTGGTTAAAAAGTAAATTTAGTTCCAGTCAAAATAGGTTTTCGCTGTACCTAGTTCTCCATACTCAAAATGCTCATCACCCTGCTTTGTTTCAACAACGATCCCATCATTGTCTGCACTTTTCAATGTTCCTTTGAGCTTTTGGCCGCCTGTGATCTTGAGTTTTACCTTTTCACCGATCGCATTTTTAAAATGAACAGGTTTCGTAAGCTTTCGCTCAATACCCGGAGAACTTACCTCTAAACGGTACCGTTGGCTCATAGGGGGATGTACATCTAAAAAAGGCGATAGTTCATGAGAGATCGCTGCACATAGATCAAGATCAACGCCCCCTGTTTTGGTCACTAATACACGGAAAATAGTCTCATCAAATTCAGTAACGATCTCCGTATCGTACAAAAAGGCACCATTGGCTTCTACGATCTTGGCGATCTGTGTTTCAAGATTCATCTTGGGACTCCTCATCCTCTTTAGAATGTCTGCTGCCTATTTGTTTAAAAAGATCTTCCATTCGACTTACTTTTTCTAGCTGATGGTCAAATTCAAAGGTCAGACGAGGTGCTTTGAACCACCCTTCACTCTGTTTACAATGGTTTTGGACATACCCTGCCACAGATCTTAACTGTCTTAATGCCTCACTCTGTTCTTTCTCATTTAGAAAAGAGGTATCAAGATAGACTTTCGCATCTGATCTGCCTTTCGAACAGACCACATCGGTCACGGTAAGTCCATTGATACGTTCATCATCTAAACTGCCCAGCGCTTCCGGGATGATCTCTTTCAGTATAGATTCTACACGATGCCGTTTGATCTCTTCTTGTGTCATTTTACAGCTTCACTTGTTCTTCAACATCTTTATAGGTCTCGATGACATCACCGTCTTTGATATCATTAAAGTTTGCAAGCATGATACCACACTCATACCCGTTCTTCACTTCTCTTGCATCTTCATTGAAACGTTTCAGTGAAGAGATAGTACTTTCATAGACAACCACGCCGTCTCTGATCAGTCTTGCTTTGGAGTTTCTTGTGATCACGCCGTCAGTCACTTTACATCCTGCAATGGTTCCTACTTTACCGACCACGAATGTTTCACGAACTTCCGCTTGTCCAGTTACCTCTTCAGAGATCACTGGGCTCATCATACCGCCAAGAAGTGCCTTCACATCATCAAGAAGATCATAAATAACAGAGTAAGAACGTATCTCTATTCCCAGTTCTTTTGCCTTCTTCTTCACAGCACCTGTCGGACGGACATTAAACCCGAGTACCACTGCATGCTCACTTGCATCAGCCAGTGTAAGGTCACTTTCTGTCACCCCACCTACACCTTCATGAATGATATTTACTTTTACTTCTTCATTTCGTAGTTTTTCCAAACTGCCTTTAATCGCTTCGAGTGAACCTTGCACATCTGCTTTAATGATCACAGGAAGTGTCTTGAGCTGTCCCTCAGCAATAAGTGCAGAGAGATCATCAAGTGATGCTTTTGTACTTTTGGAAAGCTCTTTCGCTCTATCGTACTCCGCTCTTTTTTCAGCCAATTCACGCACTTCTTTATCTGTATCCATGGCAATAAGCTCTTCACCGGCACCCGGAACTTCATTGAGTCCCACGATCGCTGCCGGTGTACTTGGTCCTATCTCTTTGACAGAACTTCCGTCATCCAGTTTGATAGCCTTGATACGTCCATAGGTTTTACCAACGATGACATTGTCACCGACATGCAGTGTACCGTTCTTAACGATCACATTTGCAACTGGTCCCAAACCTTTTTCGAGCGAACTTTCAACGACCACTGCTTTTGCTTTTCTTGAAGGATCCGCTTCCAGCTCCATTACCTCTGCTTGAAGCAAGATCGTTTCAAGCAGATCATCGATACCCATACCTGTATGTGCCGAAACAGGAACAAATTCATACTCTCCGCCCCAATCTGTTGCCAAAACACCGATCTCTGCAAGTTGAGACTTGACATTGTCAGGGTTTGCACTCTCTTTATCCATTTTATTGATCGCCACGATCAATGGTACACCGGCTGCTTTCGTATGTGCAATAGCCTCTTTGGTTTGCGGCATCACTCCATCATCCGCCGCAACAACGATGATCACGATATCTGTCGCCTGTGCTCCACGTGAACGCATTTCAGTAAATGCTTCGTGCCCCGGAGTATCGACAAATGTGATCTTCTTACCATCTTTGTCTACCTGGTAGGCACCGACATGCTGCGTAATACCACCCGCTTCTTTATCTGCTACTTTTGAAGTACGGATTCTGTCAAGTAATGATGTCTTACCGTGATCCACGTGTCCCATGATAGTAATGACCGGTGGTCTTTCCTCAAGGTTTACATCTTCTACTGCATCATAAGCATCTGCATAATCAAGCTCGTCAAGTGGATTGACCGTTGTCACTTCGACCTCAAACTCTTCAGCCAAGATCTCGATTTCATCTTTACTCAAAAAGTCATTTTTGGTTACCATCATACCTAGTGCAAAAAGTACACCGATCACTTCACCTACAGAACGGTTTACTTTTTCTGCAAATTCATAGACCCTTACATTTTCAGGGATCTCTATAGAAGTTACCACCTCTGTATTTTCCGTTTTCTCATACTTCTTACGCTTACCGCCACGCTTGAGTGAACGTTTTTGCTGAGGCCGGAATGGTTGTCTGCCTTTGGCAGGTCTTCCGCTTGCTGCTTCTCTTTTTTTCATCTCTTCTTTACGCTTCTGCTCTTGACGCATCATATCTTCATAAATGTTTTTATCAGAAAAATCTAGAAGTACAACCTCTTCGTCCCCAAAACCGCTATCTATATCACCTGACAGACTGTCATGGTTGAAAATATCTATTTTCTTACCGGTATCTCTGGCTTCAGCTACCTTCTTCGGCTTTTTCTTTGACACATAGGGTGTTTGCTGATCCATAGAGATCTTGGTGCTGGCTCTTGCCGGCGCCGGCTTTGCTTTTCTCACGATTTTAATACCACCGCGAGAAAGCGTTTTTCTTTTTGGTCTCTCTTCTTTTGCTTCAGCACTGGCAGATACGTCACTATCCGCTGTTTTACTGACAACAGAGATACCTTTACGCTTTTTTACTTCTTTAGGAGCAGCTTCTTCAACTGGGGTTTCTTCAACAGGTGATTCTTCAGCAGGTTCTTCTTTTTCTTTGGCTTTTTCTTCTGCTTTTTCTTCAGGAAGCTTTTCTTCAGCTTCTTCAGCTTTGACTTCTTCCGTCTCAGCTTTCTTTTGCACTGTTTCTACTTTTTTCTTCACTACAGTAATGTTTGGTTTGCTGCCTGGTTTCTTAAAACCTTTTGGCAATGTCCCACTAATCGCATAATCTACGAGAATACCAGCATTTTCCATACTGATAGTACTGTTAGCTGCTTTTACATCAAAACCTAATTCTTTGGCTTTGTCTAGCAAATCTGCGTTTGACAATCCCGCTTCTTCTGCTATTTCTTGGATTTTAACTTTATCCATTCTTGATTAACTCCTTTAATATTATGCAACTATATTGCATAGGTTAACTTATGAGGTTAACTTTGTCAATAGTTTAGTAAATCGTTCTTGGTCTTGCCTAAAACGTTTCACTAAACCTTTGATCTTTTTGCTATCTGTTGCACACACATGACAAAGGTAAAAACTTCTTCCTTTGCCATCATATGCTACGATCTCTTGACCCTCTTGTTTTAATCGAATCAAAGTGTTTTGAGGATGTCTACTTCGGCAAGCGATGCACATACGTATTGGCTGTGATTTTTTCATGCGTATTATACCTAAAAAGAGATTAAGCGTACAGCTTAACTTCTAGTGGTCACACCATTATTGTCTAAAGAGAGTGTAAAAACCCGAAACTGAGGGAAACGCTTTTGTAATTCTTTTGCCAGTTTATCTGCATCTTTATCATAGGCAAGGTTAAAAAATGTAGAACCTGAACCAGAAAGTGTACTCATAAGGGCACCATGTTTGAGTGCGACTTTTTGTACATCAAAGAGTTCAGGCATCATTTTCATCCGTCTTGACTGATGCAGTTTGTCCTTGGAGGCGATACGCAACAGATCCCATGACTCACTCATAAATAGTGCTGTCATATAGGAGGACCTTGAGAGTGAATACACCATCTCTTCTTTTCTATACATCTTAGGTAAAACGGTACGGGATTTTGCAGTGGATATAGTGCGATTGGGTACAACCACCACTGCCCTTAGATAGTCAGGCATACGTCTTTTTTTACTGTAGACTCTGTCACCTTCTACGCATGCCACATTAAATCCGCCCATGACTGCAGGGGTAATATTGTCCGGATGATGTTCATAGCGCAATGCCTGATTAAGAATTTCTCTTTTATTGTACTTTTTACCTGCTGCTGTATACGCGGCACTTAATGCAGCAACGATCACCGCAGAAGAACTTCCAAGCCCTCTTGATATCGGTATACGATTTTGAAACTCGAACCTGAAGTTATCTTCTCGTCCTGTGAGCCGCTTATAATTTTCGTTAAAAATACTCAAAAAAAGCGTGTTTTTCTTGATCTTGGGATTATCCGCCCCTTCACCATGTGTCGAAATACTTAAAAATTTTGAAGGGGTAATAATGATTTCATTTCTCAAATCTACAGCAAGTCCTAAAGTATCAAACCCTGGTCCTAGGTTAGCAGAAGTGGCTGGTACGCTTATAAACATCTTAGTCCTTATTTGAACGCTTGAGGAGCAACGCTCCACAAACTACACTGACGCTTATCATCTCCAGGGTATCTTCCCCTGGATATCTAAACTCCAGGTTCATGTAATTTTTGCATGAACCTAGACAGCTGGCAGTATGTAGTCCGGTATTGATTCTTCATCTAATTCAAGATCATGAATACTCTGAGGCAATGCAAAGATTGCCTCTACCGGCTGATCATATTTTTTTGTAATTATAGTCTCTTTTTCCTTGATAAAATAGAGATTGCCTATAGCTTTGATAGGCTGGGCCCCATTTAACGCAAAACCGCTACATCCTATACATTTGATCCCCAAGGTTATCTCTATGGTTTTCAGCATAATATAGGTAAGTTTTATAGCCATATAAGACCCGGGGCCTCGGGTATATATGATCGTAGAAATATCATAGGTGTCTAGACACTCTTTGATCAAAGGCAGTAGAATTTCAGACGTTTTTTTCTCACTGGAGATAGTTTTAATAAGCTTACTCTCTTCATATACTCCCAGCAACAGTGGTGAGGATATAGAGATTATAAGAAGTTCGTATCTTTTAGGCGAAACTTTTTGCAAATGCCCTACTTTGTAACTCTTCTACTGCGACAAGGTCATAATTCTTACTGTCAGAGAGCAGTTTAGCAGTGAGCTGATAATTCAAGTTATGACTTCCGGCAAATGATTCATATTTCGCCAATATGTTATGTCCGCTTACCATCATATCTCCCATGGCATCCAGGATCTTATGTCTTGCAAACTCATTGTCAAAACGCAAGCCCTCAGGGTTAAGTACTTTATGATCATCAAGGCCAATGGCATTTTGAAGCGTTGCACCCAGTGCCAGGTTTTGGCTTTGCAGATACTGGATATCTTTAGCAAATCCAAATGTTCTTGCTCTTGCGATCTCTTCTACAAAGTTTTTTGTACTAAAGTCAAAATGCTCTTGCTGATCACCTATGACCGGGTGGTCAAACTTAATACGAAAATCAAATTGTGCATTGTCATGAGGCAATAAACGCACAAACTTCTCACCATCACTTACCTCAATAGGTTCTTTCACACATATGATCTTCTTTGGTGCATCCTGCTCTTGAATTCCTGCTTCATCCAACAAAAGACAAAAAGAGATGGAGGAGCCGTCCATGATCGGCATTTCATTCCCATCAACGATCACACGCATATTATCGATACCGTAAGCATAGACTGCAGAGAGAAAGTGCTCTATCGTAGAGATATACCCTTTTTCGTTTCCAATGACCGTAGCCATGCGCGTGTCTATCACCGAATCAGGAGAAAGTGGTATACTCATCGCCAGGTCTTCACGATAGAACATGATACCTGCGTCTACATCCAGTGGCTCAAGTCTTAACTTGATCGGTTCACCCTTATGCAGTCCGATACCGACAACTTCAACAGCTTTTTTCAGTGTTCTTTGTTGCATGACTTTCTCCTTTCTCATTTTTTATTGGGCGTATTATAGTATAATATAATAATTATTGCAAAGTGTCTACATTTGTCGTGTCTACTTTTTAGGCTATTTGCCTTGAATTATCTTATCTGCAGCCTTAAATACATTATCCACATTTTTTCTGATCCACTCTGGATCAAACCACTCTACCGGTCTTACTTCGATACCTTGCACCAAGAGACCAAAATGAAGATGATCTCCCAATGCCAAGCCGGAAATACCTGTTTTTGCTATAACATCTCCTGCCTTTACTTCATCGCCTTCATTGACCATCAGCTGTGAACAGTGTCCATAGAGTGAATAAAGCCCCAATCCATGATCGATCATAGGCATATTGCCATAAATCCCGTTTTCATTGGCATATACTACTTTACCATCATTGGATGTTTTGATCGTTGCCATTTTTGTACTGGCCAGATCATACCCCACATGATACGACTGGGAAACTTCATTGTCCCTACTCCCATAATAGTAGTGTCTCTTGTCACCGTAACTGGCAACTTTCTGTCCATTTCTAAGCGGATAGAACTTCTGTACTTTCCAGTTATCCAACACTTCAGAGGAAACTTTTCGGCTTAAGCGATGGATCAGATCTTCATTTTTCAAACGCATGGTTTCATTGATCGCTTTTAATTTGTCCAGTTTATCATCGATATGGGCATACTCTGGGTCACTTGACGCCAGATCTGTGATCTTCCCATCTATGAATTTATCTTTTGCTCTGATCCATGAAACTTTATACTGATGGTTTTTTAAATACAAAGGAATATCTGCACTGCGCTGATTCTTCGCAGCATCTGTCGCTACCACTTTGGCTTTAAAATCTGTATGCGTAAAAGGCCATGCTATCAGTGCTGCATAATATCCTTCTTTTTTATAGGGCTGTGCTTTAAACTTTGTTTCCCCTGCTTCTATATAGAGGGTATCAAGATTCTCGTCTTCTGCCTGAAAGATCACCAAGGCACTTCCACCCTGTGTAATACTGTAAGAGTTTGCCACTACATTGACATTGGGTCTTTTATAATCAACATTGATGTCAATGATTTTTTCACTCTTGTTCCCCTGACCAAAGTTCCATAGGCTGCTGTCATTGACCAACACTTTTAATTTTAATTTGGCTGCTTTTGGATCCAGCACTTTGCTTTGAGGATAGTTCACTAAAAGTGTCTGCTCTTTTGGCTTGCCTTCCAAGGTTCCCTTTCCAACGATCAAGCTGCTTTTACCGTCGCTCAAGATCAATTGAAAACTTTTCAATCCTTCATTGTCGGCAAGTTGTACTTTCAATGGCTCCTTCCGGTTCCAAAACAGGTTTTGCTCACTATGTACTGTCGGCACTTCTCTTTCAAATTCCGGCGCCGTATACACATACCCTGCTCCGGCAAGTAACGCCGCTAACACTATTAAAAATAATCCGCCTGCTATTTTTGCTCCGCTTTTTTTACCACTTCTATTTCTCATTTAATAATCCTAACTCTTCTATCTTTTCTAAAATTGTATCTATACTTTCTTGTAAACCACTTTGCCTAAGCGTGAAGCCTGCGGCCACTTTATGCCCACCGCCTCCAAACGCCATAGCCACTTTGGATACATCGACTTTTTTACTACGCAAAGAGATGCGTATACCATCCTTCAGTTCCATCGCAAATAGTGCTATCTCAACGGTGGCTAAGGACCTGGCATGGTCTACGATACCTTCCATATCCGGTACCGTTGCACCCGATGCACTTATATCTTCCTTGGTTACCATGAGTGTAGCGATCTTCGCTTCATGGTAGAAAGACAAAGAGCCTAAAGCCCTTTCCAAAATACGCAATGAACTCAGTGGCCGTCTCTGTGTAAAGTGACGGGCTATCTCATCAGGCAGGGCACCCGCCTGCACAAGCGCTTGTGCTACCGAAAATACTTCTTCATTCACTGAAGAGGTTGTAAAGAACCGTGTATCAGAAAGCAGTGCCGTATAAAAACAGGTTGCGGCATCAGCTTCTATGGGATACAGTCCTTTAAACAATGCAAATGCCACCTGTGATGCCGAAGCATACTCCGGTATCACGACATTGATGTTGCCATAATAGGTGTTGCTCTGATGATGATCGATATTGATAATATCCCTACCCTCTAGATCAAATCCCAGTCTATCCACACTCCCGCAGTCACAAGAAAGTATCACACTGTCAGTATAGTCCATATGATGCTTGATCTTTTGAAAGTGTGGTAAAAAATCAAGATAAAGGGGTAACTCAGTCGAAGCATTGACCACTTCCACTTTGAAACTTTTGTCCGCACGTAACAGGGCATAGAGTCCTAATGCCGTCCCTAAAGTATCTGCATCCGGATTCAGATGCGAAAGTATGGTAATAGAATCTGCTTGTTCTATTTTCTTTTTGACTGCATCATAGGGAAGAGCCTCAATCATCATTTTGTTCTTTCATCGTTTTACTAACACGCTTTGAATTATATAACATTTGTGTTAACAGAGTGTTACGCCTCTACTTTCATCGAGAGATCTATCCAGTTTGCCTGATGGATAATAGATCCTGAGCTGATAGCATCCACGCCTGTAGCAGCGATCTCTCTGATCGTATCAAGCTTGACATTCCCACTGGCTTCAAGCAAAATGTGTGGATAATTTTCATTTCTGTATTCAACCACGTCCTGGGTATCCTCTATCGACATATTGTCACACATCACGATATCTGCACCGGCTTGCATCGCTTTCTTTACCATTTCCAAACTCTCACACTCTATTTCTACCTTGGAGGTAAATGGTATTTTTTGTCGTACTTCATGCATAAATGCATCCAGATCCTCTATCGTCTGTAGATGTGTATCTTTTAACATGAGACAATCATCTAGCCCCATACGGTGATTGATACCGCCACCGCAGCGCACGGCATACTTTTCAAACTCACGAAGCAGCGGTCTTGTTTTTCTTGTATCCAGTAACTTGACCCCCGTATCTTTAATAGCATTGACATAGGCAGCTGTTAAGGTGGCTATGGAACTTGCATGCAGTACGATGTCCAACATAGCGCGTTCCAGCGAAAGAATGGTTTTTGAGTCTCCTGAGATAAAAAGAAGCTTTTCACCTTTGGAAAATGTACACCCGTCAGAAACTTTCCACTCCAGTGACAGATCGTACATCTTTGCAAAGGCATCTATATACTCCTGCCCTGCCAATACACCATCACTCTTTGCAATGATATATGCCCGTATGGGCTTCCCCGTACTGATACGGGAAAAGAGGTCTCCACGTCCTACATCTTCAGCTACCAAAGCCTTTAAAAACGTCTCTTTTAACATTATTTTATCGCCAACATACGTTCAAGTGCGAGGTTTGCATACTCTATCGTATGCGGATCGACTGCGATCTCATTGATAGGCTGGTTGTCCTCTATCGATTTGAGTGTATTATAGAGATCTTCCAGCGTGGTTTCATTCATAGTAGGGCACTCCGGTTTCGTTGAAGAGAGGACATAGGTATTGCCCTTTCTCATTCTGTTGACAAGATTGTACTCTGTCCCTATGGCTACTTTTTGTTCAGGGTCAAGTTCATTCACATATTTGATAAGCTGTGACGTGGAACCGGAAAAGTCTGCTGCCAGTACGACACTGGGATCACACTCCGGGTGCACGGCTATCTTAATACCCGGATACTTGTTGCGGTAAAACTCTACGTCCTCCACGGTGAAAAGTTGGTGCACTGAACAAAAACCATTAAAACAGATGATATCTGCCTCTTTGGGATCACACTCTTTGCCATCTTCTTCTACACCGATCACACAGGACTTCAATCCCATCTGTATCGCAAAGTTCTGGCCTAAACATCTGTCTGGGACAAACAGGATCTTCTTCCCGCTCTCTAAACCTTTTTCGATGATCTTATACGCATTGGAAGAGGTACATACCAATCCTCCCATTTCACCTACCTTAGCCTTCACCGAAGCATCGGAATTGATATAGGTGATAGGCAGGATATTTTCTTTGGCAATACCTCTGTCCACCATGTACTGTACCGATTCATCAAAATAAGTCCCTTCCATCATACGCGCCATGGCACAACAGGCTATCTTTGGCATCAGTACACGTTTTTCAGGGGCGATCACTTTGACACTTTGTCCCATAAACCCGACCCCGCAAAAGACTACCCACGGATTTTTATCTGCTTTACATCGGCGCGCCAGCTCAAGGCTGTCACCGACAATGTCAGCCATTTCAAAGACTTCATCACGCTGGTAATAATGCGCGACAACCGTCACATCCAACTCTTTTTTCAATCTGTTTATTTCTGCTTTATAATCTATACTCATATGCATATCCTTCACTATTGTAGCTATTTTATCAAAATTCGGATAAAATTGCACTATTCAAGCACTTATACCATTTTCAAGATAAGTGCCGTATAAATTTTAATGGTGGACTTTTTCATGGACTTTTTAACGAATCAAAATATTTTACTCTATCTAGCGGCCTATCTTATAGCCGGTATTCCTTTTGGATACCTGCTGGCCAAACAATTCGCGGGGGTTGACATCAAGGAAGCCGGAAGTGGCAATATCGGTGCCACCAATGTCCTGCGTGTGGTCAAAGAACAAGACCCGAAACTTGCAAAAAAACTGGGCGCTATCACACTCTTTTTGGATGCCATCAAAGGGGTCATTGTGATACTTGCGGCTAAAATGCTTGCAGCTCCGGAATCTGTACTTTGGACCATAGCGGTATTGGCCGTCGTAGGCCACTGCTTCTCTGCGTTTCTCTTCTTTGAAGGAGGTAAAGGGGTTGCGACCGGGTTTGGCGTACTGTTGATCATGATGCCTATCCCTGCACTTATTGCTATCGTGGTTTGGGTGATCGCGGCAAAAGGCTTAAAGATATCATCACTCTCTTCTCTTATAGGGCTCATTGGCTTTATCATTGCATCTTATGTCATCTATCCTGAAGTACCTGGGATCGGTTCTCATGCACCTATCTGGATCATCGCATTCATTATCTTCTATAAGCATATTCCAAATATCGTCAGAATATTCAAGAAAGAAGAAGGCAAGGTCTAATATGACCATCCATATAGAGGATCTTACGCTTGAGGTGATCATAGGGCTACTTGACTTTGAACGAGATAAGCCGCAGCGTGTCATCATCAACCTTGAAGCCTCTTATGACTATAGCGATAATGCCTTTATAGATTATGCAGATATAGTGTTTTTGATCCAAAACGAACTCAGTGAGAAACGTTATGAGCTTCTGGAAAATGCCCTGTTGGGTCTCAAAGAAATACTCCATACTGCGTACCCAAACCTTCAGACACTTTCACTCAAAATATCCAAACCCGATATCTTGCCTGAATGCACTGTTTCCTTAAGTAAAACTTGGAATTTTTAATTTTCCTTTTATAACGCTTTATTTTTATGTTATAATATTAAATAAATCTTAAAGCTATAAAGGTTCCCTTATGAGAATATTGATCATAGAAGATGAAGCAGCACTCAGTAAAACACTTTCAGAAACGCTGACAGATCAAGGTTATCAAAATGATGTAGCTGAAAATATCAGTGATGCAAAGTACTATCTTGATATCAGAAACTACGACTTAGTCTTACTTGCATGGCCGATAGCAAATGAAAAAAGTATGGATATCATTACGACTATTAAAAATGCAGGGCCCAAGACCTCTGTCATTGTTCTCTCTGAATATGATGACAAGGACAGTGAGATCAATGCACTGAAGTCCGGTGCGGATGATTTTATCAAAAAACCTCTTGACTATGATATTTTACTGGTACGTATCGAAGCAAAACTAAGATTCGGTGTGTCGAATATCATTGAGATAGAAGATCTCATCATTAATCCTGAAGAAGAAAAAATTATCTATCAGGGTGAAGAGATAGAGCTCAAGGGTAAACCGTTTGAAGTCTTGACACACTTGGCTATGCATAAAGACCAGATCGTCTCTAAAGAACAACTACTTGATGCTATCTGGGAAGAACCTGAACTGGTCACACCCAATGTCATCGAAGTGGCTATTAATCAAATCCGTCAAAAAATGGATAAACCTTTAGAAATCACTACGATCGAAACGGTTAGAAGACGTGGTTACAGATTTTGTTTTCCTAAAAAAATAAGCTAAAAGATAATGGGCATTTCTGCCCATGCCACGCACAAAAATTATAAAATTATTTATTTATCCCACTTTTAATTTAAGAATAAGCTTTGTTCAGTTATAAATCGTATAAATAACATATACAGAGGAACCCATGGCATTAGTAATAACTGACGAATGTATTGCATGTGATGCATGTAGAGAAGAGTGCCCAAATGAGGCAATCGAAGAAAATGACCCGATCTATTTTATTGATCCGGATAGATGTACGGAATGTGTAGGGCACTTTGATGAACCTCAATGTATCGCCGTATGTCCGGTAGATTGTATTGTTCCCGATCCTGACAATGCAGAAAATGCAGAAGAGTTAAAATTTAAATACGATAAATTACAAGAAGAGTACTAAGTACCGTCATGGCAAAACGAACCGCTATCATCGATATTGGTTCGAATTCAGCCAGACTGGTTATATTTGAAAAAAGAAGTCGTTACGGCTTTAATCTTATCTGTGAACAAAAATCCAAAGTACGTATTGGAGAAGGTGCGTATGAAAAAGAAGGGTACCTCCAACCCGTCGGAATTCAAAGAGCTTTTCTCGCTTTACAATCTTTCCTTCATACCATAGACAAATACCAGGTGAACAAAACACTTTGTGTAGCTACTTCCGCACTGCGGGATGCCCCAAACAGAAAAGAATTTATTCAATGGATAAAAAAAGAACTTGGGCTCGCTATCAAAGTCATCGATGGTAACAAAGAAGCAAAATACGGGGCCATTGCTGCCAGTAACCTACTCCCTATCGAGGAAGGCATCACCATAGACATTGGAGGAGGCTCCTCTGATATGGCACTGATCAAAAGCGGACATATTGTAGAGACCTATTCTCTGAATCTCGGTACTGTCAGACTCAAAGAACTTTTTTTTGACAAAGGACTGAATCTCACAGAGACCAATGCAAAAGCAAAAGCATATATACAAAAAGAACTAGATCGGCTTCCAGAGCATTTTAAACATTCTCTTGCCATTGGTATAGGGGGAACTGCAAGAACACTTTCTAAGGGCATTATGAAGCAAATAGAGTATCCTTTAGATAAACTACATGCTTTTTCCTATAGCATTGAAACTCATGAAGCCTACCTTAATGCTATTCCCCTTTCAAGCATAAAAAAACTCAAAAAATTCGGGTTGAAAAAAAATCGTTTTGATACCATTCGTGAAGGTACACTCATCTTCAATCAAATCGTTGCACACATCGGTGCGAAAAAAGTCATTTCAAGTGCTGTGGGAGTAAGAGAAGGGGTTTTTTTGGAACAGCTTCTAAGAAGAGATAACCTGAAATTTCCAAATACCATCAATCCAAGTATCGTTTCCATATTAGACAGATTCAAACCCATGGTGGTCCTAGAAAAAGGAGGGAAAGCAAAGCGAAAACTGGCTTCGAGTCTTTACAGTGTATTTCAAAAAGAGATCGGAGATAATAAACACTATGAGCAGGAACTTCTCTACGCAGTGAAGCTGTCGGGTATTGGCAAAACACTGAACATTTACAGATCACATCAACATGCCTTTTATATCGCGATGCAAGAACTCAATTATGGCTTTACCCATGAACAGATACTGCTTATCTCATTACTCTTACGTATGTACGGGAAAGAACTTCTCAATAAACCTCTTTTTGAAGAATACAAGCTGCTCATCCCCAAAAAGCAAACGCTGCTTTGGCTGAGTTTTATCTATACACTCACTATCCTACTGCATGAAGCTTCCAACAGTGCGAATATTACCTGTAACTATGAGAACAAAACACTGCGTATTCTCTCAGATAAACCGTTGCATCTTGTCAAAGAAAAGATCAAAGCATTAGAAAAACCCATGGCCTTTGCCATTATTATAGAGGATGCAAGTACTTTGCCTAGAAATAAAATATTGGGAATTTAACTTATGTTGCAGCATGCAGGGCTCGCCCTGCTTTTTGAAAGGTGTAAGCCTAGAACCTCGTTCCCATAGAAAACTCAAATGTTTGTGTCCTGTCATACGTTTCCTCATCGATCGGATAGGAAAAGACAAGGTTGATAGGACCAAATCCTGACTGCCACTCTACCACCACACCTGTGGAGGATCTCGTGATCTCATTGAAACTGTCTTCACCGATCATACCATAGTCATAGAAGAATGCCAGTCTCATCTTTGCTGCTTCGGAGAGAGGAATACTTGCTTCCACACTGGTAGAAGCTCTGTGTCTACCTCCTGCACGGCCACTGTATGGATCCCCTTCAGTATTGAAAGGAGAAAGAGAATAAGGATTATACCCTCTCACAGATCCTATACCACCCATAAAAAGCCTCTCTGCGATCGGAATATACGTATCATCATCTGCACTAAGTGTGGTAAGCCTTCCTTTAAAACGTAAAATCAGATCGTAATCAATCCAATCTTCCAATCCATAGTAAAGTCCTACTTTTGCACTTGTCTTGAAGATATTTGCATATCCGCCGGGATACTCTGTTGCATTATAGTCACTGCCATCCAATTGTCCATACTCAAAATTCACAGCAGCTATCATCCCTTCCCTAGGTGTATAAAAATCATCTGTGTTGTCAAAATTGATACTGGTAAAGAATGAGGTCTTTTCATATTGATCATTATACAGAAAACTATTATAGAAGTCAGAAATGTTACTATCATTCATTGTTGACTGATTATCTACATACCCAATACCCATAGAAGCATGAACATGTCTGAAAAATTGTCGACCCACTGTCATGGTTCCACCTAACTGATCTTGTGAATAATCAATATATTCATACTTTCTTTTATACAAGCTCAGTCCAAAGCTGTACATGCTGTCCCACACTTTTGGATTGACAAAAGAGACATTATAGTTCGTTGACCTTTTTGAAATGTCAAAGCCCAAAGTCGTAGTGATACCTGAACCAAATATATTTTTATCTGAGATGGAAGCATTGAGCATCAGCCCTTCCCAACTTCCATATCCACCTCCCGCAGAGATGGTTCCTGTAGCGGTCTCTTTTACCTTCACCAGTAAATTGATCTTATCAGCTGCTACCCTTTGACTTTGTATATCTACATTTTCAAAGAAACCGGTTCTTCCCAATGCATTTTTTGATTCTTTCAAGTCTCTGGCATTAAACGTATCTCCGGGTGCCAAATAGATATAACGACGAATCACCCTGTCTTTTGTAGTATCATTACCGGATATGATCACATCATTAATGCTCACCACTTCTCCTGGCTGCACCATATAGTTTAGATTAATGATCTTTTGTTCAGGATCCTTATGCATTTGCGGTGCCACTTTTACAAAGGCATATCCAAGATTCCCTACTTCTTCTTCTAGTATTTTGATATCTTTACGCATACGTTTAATATTAAATATTTTACCTTCTTGGAGAATAAGCTTATCTTTTAACTCTTCTGTATCAAGTCCTTCTACCTCCTGCGTAATACCTATGGTCCCCACACGGTACTGTATACCTTCAACGACCTGATAGTCTACTTTTGCTTTATAGGAACCAAAATCAACTCTCATCAGCGGTTTACTGACATAGGCATCCAGATATCCATGTCTCATATACACGTCTTTGACCCTATAAGCATCATATTCAAGTTGCTCTACACTGGCCTCACCGCTGTCTCTCCAAGGCATCCATCCCAGCCAGTCTCTCTCTTTGTTGGCAAGGTCCAATTCAAGATCATTTTGAACCAACTTCTCAGCACCCACAAAGTTTTGTTCGTGAATAATGATCTTTTCACCTTTATTGACATCAAACACAAGAGAAACACTACTAGTTCCTACAGGATCTACACTGACATCAACGACAGTATCATAGTAGCCCTGACTTTCTAACTGGGAGATCAGTGTTTTTGTTGCTTTTCTCACCCGTCTCTCATCATAAAGATCACCTTTTTTAAGACCTATGCCGTCTAAAAGTTTTTTACCCTCATCTCCTGATCCATAGCCCTTGATGTCAACATTTGCAATGGCCAATTTTTCTTTAAAATGATACGTCAGTACACCACCACTTTGATCTACCCATACATCTTTAAAATACCCTTGTGAGAAAAATTGTTTAATAGAATCATTTATTTTTTCCGCATTTATCTGATCACCCACATGGATACCTGCTATCTCTTTTGCAATAGTCGGAGAGAGGTGAGAAAGACCTTCAAATTTGATTTGTGTCACTTTTTGAGCCAAAAGTAATGAACCTATTAACATCCATGAAAATAGTATTTTGAAAGGGTGAACCTTGAACAGTGCTCTCTTTTTTATCATAGTAGAAGCCTTCGTATAATTTGCAAATATTTTATCTTTATTTCAATAAGAAGCTCATAATAAACAGAGAAATCATGCTATACTCTTGCAAAAAATCAGGTAGGTATATTATGGCCATAATCAAAGTCGGTATCGTTGGTCTGGGTCTTATGGGGGGTTCTTTAAGCCTTGCACTGAAAAAACACTCTAAGAACTATTACTTTATTGGTCTGGATCATAATGAACAGCATTGTGAAGAAGCACTGAAATTAGGGCTTGTAGATGAGATCTGTACCTCTCTTGAAACCCTCAAGACCTGTGATGTCATCTTTTTAAGTATCCCTGTAGATGGTATTATCAACATTTCTCAGCAGTTGGGACCGCTGAGTGCCACCTGTACCGTGATTGACCTGGGAAGTACCAAAGAAAAGATCTCTCTTTCCATCCCCTCAGACATTAGAGAGAATTTTGTGGCTGCGCATCCTATGACAGGAACAGAGAAATTTGGTCCTACAGCTGCATTGGAGGACCTCTATGCAAACAAAGTGGTTGTACTCTGTGACCTTGAAAAGAGTGGAGCGTATCAACAGAACGTTGCCAAAACACTTTTTACTGATATAGGTATGAATATCGTATGTATGGGTTCAAAAGAACACGATAGACATGCAGCGTTCATTTCCCACATGCCCCATGCTGTAAGTTATGCCCTGGCAAATTCAGTGATGGCTCAGGAAGCTTCAAAAAGTATTATTGCCCTGGCAGGGGGTGGATTTAAAGATATGAGCCGTATTGCCAAATCTTCACCCAATATGTGGGAAGATATCTTCAGACAGAACAAAACCAATGTCCTGGAAGCGATCAATTCATTTCAGTCAGAACTGAAGAAATGCCAGAAGATGGTAGAAAATGAAGAGTGGGAGACACTGAATGCATGGATGAAAGAGGCCAATACCCTGCATGATATTCTAGACTAAGCCACCTCTCTACAGTACCCCGCCCTTCTCTTGTCAGCTTTTGTATCCGGCCACTGACATACTCTTTACTGATATCGCTCCACCATCTCTTTGAGTCGTTTTTTATCTATCTCTACACTTTTATCCCCATTTTTACGTGCATAAAGTTTACGTACCATGGCTTCTACTTCTCCATCTTCACTCATATGGGTATAGAGTATCTTCAACGCTTCGGACTCTTTGTATGGATTAGCATTCTTACTTTTTAAACGTGGCAGTCGTTGAAGTATCATCATAAGCAATGCCCCTAAGCCAAAGGCCACTGCAAGCATCCACCATGCTACACCTTTACCCTCTGCCTGCTTTGGCAGTGTCATCTCTTTTGTAACAGGTTCTGGTTTGCTTTGTACCACGCCATGTGCCTGTGTAGTGGCAGAAGTTGCCTTTGATTTTTGGATGGTGACGTCATAAGCATTTACTTTCACTGTTCTAAGCTGCTGATCTTCTAAACTCAGCATAGAGAAGTTTCGCTCAGGAATAGTAAAATCTTCTCCTGAGATGAATGCAAAACTTTTACTATAACTACTATGGATCTCTCCGTTTATAACCTTCGTTTCTACCTTGGCTTCATCACTATAGACTGTCACACCGTCTATCTCATACTTCGGGAATTCAAAACTTTCCAGATTCCCTTTTCCTTCTATCTTGACTGTCAGATTGACCGGTTTATTGGCTTTGACTTCCTGTGCATCTATACTTGCATCCATTCTAAAATCGCCGATCAAGTCACTCTCTTTCATCTGTGGTAACACTTCTATCTCCAAAGTGTTAGATGCTGTCTGTTTCCATTTTGTTCCAAAGGTCATACCGAATATATCTCTTCTGCTTCTGTCCGGCACTCCTACCTTGGCATAAGCAGGTGTGGTTGTAAAGTTTCCCTCTTCCTGAGCAGTGAGAATATACCTTACTTCCTGCACTTGATAGTTGTCCTTGATATAGGCATTTTGTTCCCCGCCTTCCGTGACGATGAAACCCGGGAAGGTAGGCTGTGTATACTGTATATCCTGTGAGAGTCTCACACCATTTTTCAAGGAGAAATAAACTGTAACCATCAGCGATTCACCCACCATGACCTTGGTTTTATTGGCACGCATCTTCAACGAGAAGAGGTCACTGTTCTGACCCGCACGTGCGTTGGGTTTCACGATGGTTATCTTGATAGGTTCTGTTTTATAGCCTTTACCCTCTATCTCTATCTCATAAGAAGGGATCGTCATATCTTTGGTAGGGGCAAAGGTTAATGTCTTTGTGGTCGCATGCTCGCTCTTCATCTCTCCGTTGATGAATGCATAAGAGCTACTGCTTCCAGAGTGGGTACCGGTCACTTTATGCCCATCGATCATCTGGATGTCTGGAAATACAGCATCATCACCTACAGCCTTAATGCGTAATTGAACCGTATGACCACTGACTACTTCTGTACTGGAGACGGTAGCTTTTACACCGGCACCCCATAGATAGTGTAAAGCTAATGTAATGACTAATAGCACTTTACCAAGGTTTTGCATCTTCATTCCTTTGACCTTTTTTACCTTCACCCATCTGATACATCATCGTAGGTGTTTTTTTCTGTCCCATCTTTTTCATAAGACGTTTTAACTCTTGCTCTTTGAGCTTCTCTTCTTTACTCACCTGCTTCTGTTCTGCAGGTTGAGCTGAATCCTGATCGCCTTTTTTCTCTTTTTGGGTGTTGGACTTCTCTTTATCACCCTCTCTTTGCTTCTCGTTTTCTTTCTTTTCGTTTTCTTTCTTCTCGTTTTCTTTTTTCTTGCCGTCTTTGTCTTTTGGATCTTGATGCTTCTGATCTTGTTTCTTTTGTTGGTCTTTGTTTTTCTGATCTCTGTTTTTTTGTTGATCCTGCTCTTTTTTATCCTCTTTTTTCTCTTGCTCTTTCTGATCTTTCTTCTTTTGTTCTTCTTGTTGCTTTTTGACTTTTTTTGCTACTTCTAGATTATGTTTGGCTTCAGGATCATCACGATATTTCAAAGACTTTTTATAGCTCTCAATAGCTTTATCAAAATCACCTTTCTTAAAATAACTATTTCCTAGGTTATATTGTCTTGAAGCCTCATCTACCCCTTTAGCATTTTCATATGCTTCTATCGCCTTATCATAATGACCTTTTTTGTAATAAGTATTACCTAAGTTGTAATGCAATTCACTTGTAGCATTGCTCTTTTTTATGTCTTCCAGCAGTGATGCACTCTTGGCATACTCTTTGGCTTCATAGGCCTGATTTGCTTCTTGGATGGTTTTGAAGTCAGTCAGTCCGGCATTCAAAAAAGTGAATAGTGAATAGTGAATAATGAATAGTAGTAATACTTTTTTCATCCTTCTCTCCTTCTAGGCATCGAACTGAATGCAATGAGCAAAAACAGCAGTCCCAGTCCCAAGGGGTAATAAAAATACTCCACACGCTCTTTCACTGTCACTTCACCTTGCTGCTGTTTTTGATATTTGCTACGTATGACAGACGCGAGTTCTACGATGTCAGCTGTACCGGTACTTGCTATCACATAGGCGCCATTTTCTTTGGCCAGCTCTCCCAAAGCATCATTTCGTTGCGTGATGGCTATCGTACCATCCTCAAGACTAATCGGCTTGCCATTTTCATCGATGACAGGCGCTCCTTTTTCTGTACCTACCAGTACCACATACAGGTCGATCTGATGTGCTTTCAGTATCTCTGAAAATCCTGCTATGGCTTCCTCATCCCCGCCATCAGTAAAAAGTACCAGGATTCTAGGTTTTTTCTTTTCCAGTAAAGAACCTGCCAGCTCTCCCAGTGCCGAGAAGTCCGTAGAACCCATGTTGATGTAAGAGTCATCGACCCCTTCCACCATCATTTTAAGGGTTTCTTTGTCACTTGAAAAAGGTGCCAGAACAAAAGAACTGTAGGCAAATGCCACCACACCTATCTCATCACTTGGCATTGCATCAAAAAAGGTTTGCATCTTCTTTTTGGCAAAGGTCAAACGGTTAGGATAAACATCTGTGCTTCGCATAGAACCGGAGATATCCAACGCAGAAAGCAGTGTCAACCCTTGTACCTCTACTGTTTTATCACCCTTTTCTATGACCGGTCTTGCCATGGCAACTATCATCAAAAAAAGTGCCAATAGCATCAGCAGGTTACGCACGACCAAGGGCATACTCTCATCTGTAGCGCTTAAACGTTTCAGTACCTTCTCATCAAAGATACGGGAGAGTCTCTCTTTGTTGGTGGTGATAAGAAACGTAAAGATGATAAAAGGAAGGATCAGGGCCCAAAAAAACTGCGGATTCACAAAACTCATTGCTACAACCCCCTACTGTTTCTGACATACACGAACAACAACAGGCTCAGTATGGCCAGGAAGAGTGGGTAGATGTACAGATACGTATGTTGTACGATCTTCTTGTCATCTATGTTGGTTGCTTCCAATGCATCTATCTCTTCATAAATTTGGGAGAGTGTAGTAGCATCTTGAGCACCAAATGCCAATCCTCTACCCGCATCTGCCAAGGCCTGCAAATACTGTGCATTATAATCACGTGCATCACCTACGCCTATGGCATAGAGTTTAACATCATGCTTTTCTATAAGACTTTTCACCTCTGCAAACGGTACCTTGCTCATATTGTCTATACCATCGGTAAGCAAAATGGCTATCTTGGATTTGGCCTTACTTTGACTCAACAGATTATAACTCTGAACCAAAGCATCATTGATCGCAGTTCGCTTTCCAGCCATGCCCATTTCCTGCATCTTTGTAATATCTGTTAAAAACTTTTTTTCAAATGTAAGTGGAGATGCGATAAAAGCTATGTCGGCAAAGGTCACCATACCTATGCGGTCATTTTCTCTTTTTTCTATAAAGTCCCCCACCACTTCTTTGACCACATCAAACTTGTTTCTCCAGGGATCAGAAGGATCAAAGCCACGCTGACGCATAGAGTCACTCGAATCGATGATAAGTACAATGTCACGTCCCTCTTTTTTGGTGTTTGAGTAACTTTTTGTGATGACTGGCGAAGCCAAAGCGATCACTGCAGCTGTGATACCCACCCACTTTAACACTGAGAGAAAGGAAGATCTACCCGCACTCTTTGCCATCAGTGTTTTGACATGAGGGAAAAAAATAGCGCGACTTCTCTCTTTACACCAAAAGCTGCAAAGTATAAAAAGAAACAGTACGCCTAAAAGAGTTGGATATTCAAAATTAAACTGACTCATCGGCCACCTGCACGTAGAGGTTGAATCTGTTCCGTGTCTCCTGATCTACTTCATCCACCTCTTTTTTGTATTTATACTGTTCCAAAAGGGGTTCAAGTTGGGAGAAAAGTTCTTTTCTTCTCTCATCAGTTGCAAGCAGCCTTGCATAGTAGGTCGCTTCATAAGCAGATTTTTTTGTATCTTTCCAATCTATCTTTTTGAGGGATGCCAGATACCCTTTGGCAAGATTCACTTTTCGGTTTTCCCATAGTTTCTTCAGTACAAAAAACAAAATACCTACTATCAGCAGAGCAGCAAAAATGATCAAACCCCAATAGATATAATAAGAACTGTCCGGTATCTCAATTAGAGGTTTGATATCTCTGAGCTGCTCGTTTATGCTTGCTGTCTGATTTCTATCCATCCCATTCACCTCATTCTTTTCATTAGCTTTAGTGCCGGTTCTTCATGCGTATAGACCTTGGTGAACCGTACACCCTGTTTTTTAAACTGTTTATAGAGTTTTTCATCATTGTCATGCAATGCTTTTTTGTAGTTCTTTAAAGTACCACTGTCCACATCACCTTCAAAACTCTGTTTGGTTTCCATGTCTATCAATCTAAGATACCCCAGTTCCGAAGGATCTTCTTCAAATCTGTCACGGACCATCACGGCAAAGACATCATGCTTTTTACTCAGCAGTTTCAAGTCTATCTCACCCACAAAGTCAGACACGATGAAAAGCAGAGATTTCTTTTTCAAGCGGTGATGCAGTGTCTCTACCAACGCGTTAAAATCCGCCTCTTTCCCCACAGGATCAAATCCAACGACATCTTCCACAGCTTGATGCACAGAAAATAGTTTTTTACTGGGTTTACTCAGATCATACATTTTATCTGCAAAAACCATATGCGAGAAGCGGTCAGCATTTTTTACCGCTGAAAAACCAAGTGTAGCGACTACTTCAGCCATGACATCAGACTTTTGTTTCACCGTACCAAAGTACGTTGACCCTGAAAGCATAGAGACAACGACTACATTCAGCTCTCGCTCCTCTTTGTAGATCTTTACAAAAGGTTTACCCAACTTGGCTGTGGTCTTCCAGTCTATTTTTCTAACATCATCCCCATAGACATACTCGCGCAGTTCTGAAAATTCAAAGCCTTCACCCTGAAAGAAGGAAGCATTGTTTCCAAGCATATCTCCATAGACTTGTTTTTTGGTTTTAAGGATAATTTTCTTTACAGCTTTGTTCAAAACAAAATCCTTATGGAATCGGTACTGCAGCTAAAATCTTCTCTATAATCTCATCTTGTGTCACATCTTCTGCCTGTGCTTCATAAGAGAGTATGATACGGTGACGGAGTATCTCTTTGGCTATGTACGCTATCTCGATAGGCGAGACATAATCCTGCCCTTTCAAGTAGGCGATTGCACGCGCAGCTTTATACATATCGATACTCGCACGAGGACTCGCTCCGAACTCAATGTAAGCTTCAAGCGCTTCAAGACCATACGCTTTAGGATCACGTGTGGCCGCTACAAGTTCTATGATATACGCTTCTATCTCTTCGTCCATATGCACTTGAAGCGCTTCTTCTCTGATCTTATTAAGATCATCAATGGTTGCTACCTGCTGAATCTCTCCAAAACTGTTATTGGCTACACGCCTTGCTATTTCCAACTCTTCTTCTTTGGTATTATAACCGACCACTACTTTCATCATAAACCTATCAAGCTGTGCTTCAGGAAGCTCATAGGCACCCTCCTGCTCCACAGGGTTTTGTGTAGCCATCACCAAAAAAGGAAGGTCTATTTTGAAGCTCTCATCGCCTATGGTTACTTGTCGCTCCTGCATCACTTCAAGCAGAGCAGACTGTACTTTTGCAGGAGCACGGTTGATCTCATCTGCAAGCAAAAGATTCGTAAAAATAGGACCTTGTTTGATCTTGAAGGTATTATTGGAAGGATCGTAGATCTCTGTACCGATAATATCAGAAGGAAGCAGGTCAGGGGTAAACTGTACACGTTTAAAATCCAGTCCAAGTGTCTTTGCCAAAGCATTGACCGCTGTCGTTTTAGCAAGCCCGGGAACACCCTCTAGCAGTATATGCCCACGGCAAAGCAAACCAGTCAAAAGTCCCTCGACCATTTTATCCTGTCCGACAAGTACTTTAGAAATCTCTGTTTTGATATTCTCTATGATTTGACTCAAATTACTCTCCTGCATTTTTATCTAAAAAGTATACTTTTGTGAGGTTAATTGAAGGTTAATATTCACAAGAAACTTAGGTACGAGACATGGCCTTATCTAAGTGTTTAAAAATCATATCTTAAACCAAGTGAAACGGCATCCAGATCTGGTACATCAGACTTGATAAGTAAACGCTGATAGTCCAAAAACAGACTCCAACCTTTCCCCTGATCACCATAGCCGTCAAATTTCCTATCATAGAGAGCATTCTCTTCCCTGTCACCTTCACGATCAGAGAGATCATACTCCATTCCTAAACCAGCAGAAAATCCGCTGCCACTGTCAAAATAGTCTAATCGGGCTCCATTTCCAAGATTTTCAGTATACCCATACCCCAAAAGCCCATAAAGATTGACTCTTTCACTCACTGGGTATTGTGGTTTAAGAAAAATACCTGCATGTGCAAGTGGTGTACCTCCATAAGGACCTTCATCTAAAAAAGTACGTATATATCTTGCTTCAATGCCCAAGTATTGATTATACTCATACCCTCCTCTAAGCATTGCTCCATAGGTAACATCCTCATACTCACAAGTTGGGTTAATGTCGCAACCGCTAAGTTTAGCCCATACTAACCCCGCACCAAGATACCACGATGAGGGATCAACAGTCTCTATAGGAGTTACAGGACTTTCAGCCTGTACTACTCCTTTACCCCCTGCGTAAAGTATTGTGCTTAAAACTGCTGTCGATAATAAAAATAAAACACTTTTTTTCATGACGCTTCTCCTCTTTCTTCCTCTTTTCTTACAAAATAGAGTCCTGTCATCGCTGTCATTATAGCCAACATTAACATAGTGACTATATTAAGTGCATCTCCACTGTCTGAACTTTGCGAACTTGCACAGTTTACATCTAATGTCACCGTTGCTGTAGAGGTAAATCCAAGTGCATCTGTTATCGTATAGGTAAAGCTATCGGTTACATTGTTGACATCTGGTGCCGGTGTGTAGACAAGTACATCGTCTGTTGGATCATCTGGTGTACCATTATCATCCAAGTAAACTGTACCATATAGTGGCTCTGTAAAAGTAATGATCACTGTTCCTGGACCATTACTTCCCCAGTCATCCCCATTAGCTAGTACATCTATGACTGTTGGATGATATTCAGTGATAGGTATATCTAGATTATCGGTTGCTATAGGGAAGCCCGGATAACGTATCGTAATGGTTGCCTCATTACTGATATCCCCATTGGTTTCTCTTACGATATAGGAGATAGTGGCATCACCACTGAAACCCAGTTCTGGCTCAAATGTTACCGATCCATTCATTTCCACTGTCCATGTTCCCTCATTAAGCACATAAAGTGTCTCTGTTTCATTGCCATCTGGCTTAATCAATCTTACTGTTGTCGGATCAAGTGGATCAGTTGTATTTTGATCATTAGCAAGCACATCCAAATTAATAACTTCATCTCGTTCCGCAGTCACATTATCATCATTGCCTACTGGAGGGTAGTTGATGCTGATCTCTGAGGTAGTTTCATTCCCCTGTTCATCTTCTATCGTATACTCTATTGGCGTTGGATCTCCTACATACCCATCTTCTGGACTAAAGATCACTTCTCCTGTACTTTCATCCACAGACCATGTACCTTCACCAGGAACTACAAATCCTATAACATCACCATCAACTGTTACAATACCCGTTGCACCTGCAAATGG
>AGBJ01000006.1_pt1 | contig 30976 bp, 29 predicted proteins | sample 768721 | NCBI WGS metagenome assembly AGBJ01 (sample SAMN00779238, study PRJNA67915) | hypersaline lake metagenome
GCATGCTAAAATGATTCAAGATATTAAACAAGACACTTCTGCAGTGGTAGCAGATTTTTCCAAATTACCCGATGATGCTGACTTTACACTTGCTCAAGCTGTCTATACTATAGGTAGTAAGTTCAAGCAGCGCTATATGGTCCCTGCTACTATTGATGGCAAAGAAGACTTTAGACTTGGAAATTACCAATGGAATGTTGAAACCAAGCAATGGCAGTCATTCAGGCCTTATGAAGATTGGTACAAAGAGGCATACCCGCATGACAACAAAGCCTTTCCCACATCCAATACCTGTGACGGCTGTCATTTTACGGGATATATGTCAACCACACAACGTATTGAACCCTCAATTTCGTGCGAAAGTTGTCATGGTCCGGGGAGTCAGCATGCTAAAAACCCAGACAATGATATCTTTAAAGCCAGTCTTACCGACCCTATACGTACCAATGAGGTGTGTTTTCAATGCCATATGAGGAACAGGGACAAGCGTCTTGAAACACAAGTCCTTCGAATGAAGGATCTATGGATGGATGCAAAGGATTTTCCTGATGGCTACGAACCCGGAAATCCACTTATAAGCTATAAACTTCCTGCTCCTTTTGCTTTAGGGGAAGAGACCACAGAGTTTTGGGCCAATGGTGCAGCGAAAAAAAACAGAACTCAGGGAAATGAGTATATCCATGATAGAATGTATCAACATGGTATCACGTGTATCAATTGCCATAATCCGCATACACTTACCAATACAGCTGAAAACTCTGAAGGGAATGATGCCTGTATGAAATGCCATACGTTCGGCTCTATCATCGGACCCCACCAAGATACACTGGAACAACACACGCACCATAAAGATGACTCTAAAGGTTCTCTCTGCATAGAGTGTCATATGCCTAAAACTGCCAGGCATACACCAAAGTCACCCTTTACAGTCCGTTCACATCTCTTTAATTTCACCTACCCTGCACAAACCAAGGCCTATGGTATGCCACCAGAAACCAATGCCTGTTTTAGATGCCATCAAGATAAAACACTGGACACCCTGCAAAACAATCTCAAAGAGTGGGGTAAACTTGAATGGGAAAAACTGGAACTTCCTCCAAAAGGGTTCAACTAGGGCTATTTGACTTCAATTAACCTTTAGCCATTACAATAAGAGTATACAATATATGAGGTAGTAGATGATTAATATATTAATGATTGAAGATGATGCAGAATTTGCAGAACTTCTAACTGAATATCTTGCACAATACGATATTAAAGTCACCAATTATGAAGACCCCTATCTTGGTCTAAGTGCCGGTGTGAAGAAATATGATCTGCTTATCTTGGATCTTACCCTTCCGGGTATGGATGGTCTAGAGGTTTGTAAAGAAGTAGTTGAAAAATATGATATTCCTATTATCATCTCTTCGGCACGTTCGGATATTAATGACAAAGTCGAAGGTTTGGCCTTAGGTGCAGATGATTACCTGCCTAAACCGTATGACCCTAAAGAGATGTATGCCCGTATCACTTCTCTACTAAGACGTTACTCTAGATCCAGCAGTAATGAAATCGTCACGCCAAAAAGTGATTTTGAACTAAAAGGAGATACCATTTACTTTAAAGGGGAGGCACTCAGTTTGACCCCTGCTGAGTTTGAAGTGCTCTCCTTGCTGGTTAAAAATCAAGGCATCACCCAGTCACGTGAACAGATCATTAATACCTCAGCCGCTATGAGTATGGACTCACAGGGGAAAAGTCTTGATGTTATTATCTCAAAGATACGTACCAAACTCGGTGACAATAAACGTATACAGGCAGTACGCGGTGTAGGTTATAAACTCGTATGATCATCACTTCTTTACGTAGTAAAATAAGGGTTGTTTTTTCTATTACACTGCTTTTGCTGGGTGCTTTATTTATATTTTCTATCAAGTATGACCATGCGATGATCGAAGAGAGGAACATTGCACAGGAACAAGCCATTTCCCATTATCTCTATACCTACTATTTAAAACATGGAAAAATAGATGAAGCCTATCTTGAAGCGCAGAATGTTTCGCTGATCACCGATAAAGGAACAGTGGTTCAAATAGAGCGTTTCTTTAAAGAGAAAGGTAAGCTGAAACGTTATGCCGTAGATACTTTTCGCTTCAAACGTATCATCATCATCAACAATGACCGATTTAAGCTTATACTTGAAAACAAAAATAAACCGCAGTTTCCGCTTAAACGCGCACTGATTTTCTCTACCGTATTTATTCTGATCGTACTTTTGTATCTATGGATCATGAAAAGTTTCAATCCCCTCTCCAAGCTCAAAAGTCAAATACAGACATTTTCACAAGGCAACTTGGATATAGAGTGTAAAAGTGATAAAAAGGATGAGATAGCAGAAGTTGCCAATGAATTCGACCATGCCGTGACCATGATACGTGAACTCTTACATGCACGCCAACTCTTTTTACGTGCCATTATGCATGAACTCAAAACCCCCATAGCCAAAGGGCGCCTTGTGAGTGAAATGCTTGAAGATGAGAAAAATAAAGCACGTATGCACAGTATCTTTGAGAGGCTCAATCTTCTGATAGACGAATTTGCAAAGATCGAAAAGATCACTTCCAAAAATTTTGATCTGACGATAAAGCCTTACAAGATGAGTGACCTCCTTGAAGCCAGTGAAGATATACTCATGATAGAAAACCCAAAGCATCACATCACCACAGAAGTCAAAAAAGATTACACCCTTGATGTTGATTTTGAGCTGTTTACCCTGGTGCTCAAGAATCTGCTTGATAACGGCATCAAATACAGTACCGATAAACACATTACCGTAGTCATTGAGGAGAAGTCGTTCAAGGTCATTAACAAAGGAGAGGCCCTACCGGAACCATTAGAGAACTACTACAAACCTTTTCATGCCTCTAAAAAAGGCCTGGGATTAGGGCTTTATATCGTAAAGAGCATTTTGGATATTCATCAGATGGAGCTGCACTACACGCATAAAGATGGACAAAACATCTTCACGGTAGCATAAAATTATTTAGATTCTATATCTGACAGCATAAAGGCAAGCTCTAATGCTTGAGATGCATTCAGTCTAGGGTCACATTGTGTATGGTATCGGCTTGCCAGTCCTTCTGCTGTAATGGCACAAGAAGTACTGCCTGTACACTCCGTGACATCATTTCCTGTCATCTCCAAATGGATACCTGCTGCCACAGTGCCCATCTCTTTGTGGATACTAAAGAACTGCTCCACTTCCGAAAGGATATTGTCAAAATCTCTGGTTTTAAATCCGGTTGAACTCTTTTCAACATTTCCATGCATAGGATCACAAGACCATACAACATTTTTCCCTTCATCTTTTACACGCTTGAGCAGTTTAGGGAAATACTCTCTGATCTTACTAGCACCCATACGTACAATAAGATTTAGTCTTCCCTCTTCGTTATCAGGATTCAATGCATCGATAAGCTCTATCAGTTCATCTTCTTCCATCGTTGGCCCGACTTTACAACCAATAGGATTTTGAATACCTCTGAAGTATTCGATATGTGCTTCGTTAAGATCTCTGGTTCTATCACCTATCCATAACATATGTGCGGAACAGTCATACCATTCACCTGTCTCAGAGTCTTGTCTGGTCAGTGCTTCTTCATAGTTGAGAAGGAGTGCCTCATGTGACGTATAAAGTGTTGTTTGGTGTAGCTGAGGCATCGTGTTGCTGTTCAGTCCGCAAGCTGCCATAAAATTCATCGCATGATCAATTTTCGTACTGAGTTCATCATAACGCTTTCCAAGTGGATTGTCTTTAATAAAGTCCAGGTTCCACTGATGTACTTTGTTGAGATCAGCCAAGCCGCCTCTTGAAAATGCACGCAAAAGGTTGAGTGTCGCAGCAGACTGATTATACGCTTTGAGCATATTTTTAGGGTTGGGTACCCTTGCGGCTTCAGTAAACTCTATACTGTTAATAATATCTCCACGATAGCTTGGAAGACGTACCCCGTCCACTTCTTCAAAATCAGAAGATCTGGGCTTGGCGAACTGCCCGGCGATCCGTCCCACTTTTACCACTGGTTTACCTGTACTGTACATCAAGACCATGTTCATCTGAAGCATCAGTTTAAAAAGGTTCTTAATGTTCTTTGCATCAAAATCAGAGAAGCTCTCTGCACAATCTCCGCCTTGAAGTAAAAAGGCTTCTCCACGTCCGGCACGTGCAAGTTTTTCTTTTAGTTTTCTTGCTTCACCTGCAAAGATCAACGGAGGGTAGGTACGTAACTCTTCTTCTACTTTTTTAAGAAGTTCTTGGTCTTGATATGTTGGCTGTTGCTTTATGGGAAATGCTCTCCAGCTGCTGGGTGTCCAACTCATAATATATCCTTAAAAAATAAATTGGATGATTATAGCTAAAAAAGATGAAAAGAAGATGTGGAAGTTATTCACCCCTGTGAAAGAGGGGTGAATAACTTTTTTATATAATTAAAATAAGCTTTACTTTTTCACAACAAAAGTCACAAAATTTGCCCACTGAAAAACAGTTTCTATGTTTTTAAATCCTGCATCTTGACACATCCGTATGTTCTCTTTAATAGTAAAGGGAATCAGTACATTTTCTAACGCTTCGCGCTTTTGTGCTATCTCATATTCACTATATCCCTGCTCTTTTTTATACTCATAATAAATATCTATCAGTTCTTTGTCAAGCTTTTTGTCTGCGAAAACCACTTTCTCAGAAAAGATAAACATACCCTCATCCTTTAATCCCTTATAGAGCTTCTTCAACAGCTCTATACGCTGCAGAGGACGAATGAATTGCAGTGTATAGTTTGCCACAATGATATCTTCTTCCTGATAGTCATAGTTCAGCATATCAGCCAGTTCCAGCTCTATATCTGCACCAAAAGCCTGACACTTTTGTGCTGCCCTGTCTAACATGGCTTGAGAATTATCAAGCCCTTTGAGCTGCATTTTGACATCCATTTTACTGTGCAGATCCAATAAGAACTTTGCAGTAGAAGAGCCAAGGTCAAGTACTTTTAACCCCTCTTCCTGTTCTGCGAGTATCAAAGAGATGATCAGCTTTCGTACCTCATCATAAAAAGGTACTGAACGGCTAAGCATATCATCAAAAACAGAAGCAACGGCTTCATCAAATTCAAATTTCTTATCTATGGGTTTGTTAAACACTTTATCTTTCATTATGACTTCTTTACATTTTATTTTGTCATTATATTCAAAGAGTATGCTAAATCAGTTGAAGCGTTAAATTTTCGAATCTCATCTTTTTTCATGAAAGTCAAAGTTTTTTATACTAGAATAAATTTAAGGGATTAGAATTAAGAATATGGAAAAATTAACTGTACTTATCGTAGATGATGATAAAACCACAACCTCTATACTTAACCATATGCTATATGCATATACCGATAATATACTTACGGCATCTGATGGCCTAGAAGGACTGAAGCTTTTTAAAGAACATCATCCGGATATTATTCTCTCTGACATCAACATGCCGCATATGGATGGGCTGGAAATGGCTGAAGAGATAAGAAAAATAGACGAACAGGTAAAAATAGCTATTTTTACAGACTTTGAAAAGCGTGATATCCTTCTAAAGGCAATTGAATTGGGTGTTAATCAATTCCTCTCAAAGCCGTTCGCTTCCAAAAGTTTTTCCAAAACCATACAACAACTCCATGGTGAAGTGATAGAAAAAAGACGCATTAACCGGGAGATACAAAGACAACAGGGTATACTCCATGCCATTAATGAAATGTCCCATAATTTTTTACAGCAATCTGATTGGATCAGAGCCCTTTATCAAGAGATGAAAAACCTTAAAGAAGCGTCTCAAATGTCTTGTATATTCATCTATCAAAATGAACAGGAGAATGATAATCTTTCCGCAGAAAAACTGTTATATATCAACGATAACATAGAAGCAAAAAGTAAAAAGCGGATCCATTACCGTAAACACAACTTTATGCGATGGAAAAACCAATTGGAAAAAAACCTGCCCATCAATGGGAATAAAGATGATTATGATAAATCAAAAACGAAACTCCTAGAGCTATTTAAAATAAATTCGCTTCTTATATTGCCTATCTTTGTAAAAGATCAATGGTGGGGGTTTTTGGGTATTGGAGATGAACACAAAGAAACACTCGAAGCCACCAATGTTGAAATGCTTGGTACTGCAGCATCTATTATCGGTGCTGCGATCGACAATAGAAATAACCTTAAGTCACTCCAAATGTCCTCTGCCGTCTATGAGCACACGATGGATGGTGTTTTGATCACAAACAATCATAACCATATCTTGCATGTGAATGATGCATTTGTTGAGATCACGGGCTACTCGAAAGACTCTGTCCTGGGGAAAGACCCCAAGATCCTCAAATCAGGAAAGCACGATAAACACTTTTATCAAAAGATCTGGGATCAACTCTCCATTGATGGCTACTGGCAAGGGGAAATAACCAATCGTAAAAAAAATGGTGAAATCTATATTGAATGGCTGAGTATCAATACCATTAAAAATGCACAAGGAGAGGTAGAAAACTTTATCGGTATTTTTTCAGATGTAACACACCAGCGCAAGGATGCCCATAATCAAGCCTACCTTGCCACACATGACCCGCTCACCGGTCTGTCCAACAGACTTCTGTTCGACGATAGATTGGAACATGCTATCAATCATGCCGAAAGATTTAACAAATGTATCAGTATCATATTTTGTGACCTGGACAACTTTAAACCGATCAATGATACCTACGGTCACTCCGTAGGGGATGAAATTCTAAAAAGAGTAGGAAGTGCGCTTCAGGGAATCTTACGAAAAGATGATACCGTTTGCCGTTTCGGGGGCGATGAATTTGTAATACTGGTTGAAGATCTGGAAAGTTTTGAGTATCTTGACGAAATCTTACAACGGATCAATCAACTCGCCCATATACCTTGTGTTATAGAAGGAAACGCAATATCCATAGGTATCAGTATCGGTGCTGCGATCTATCCGCATGATGGTGGAACACCTGAAACATTGATCAAAGCGGCGGATGCAGCCATGTACAAGGCAAAAAACCGTGGTAAAAACCGTATAGAGTACTCCCAGTCAGATCTCAATGTCTATTGCCTTAAAAAATATGAAAGTACTGTTTAGGGACGCAGGTACCATACCATATTACGCTCCGAAGAAGAGAACATCAGCAAAAATACTCATGCTTGCAATATATCTCTTGCTCTCCTGATATCATCTTGTATTTGTTGCTTCAATGCATTAAGGCTGTCAAACTTTTGGTTGATACGTATGAAGTCTACAAACTCTAATGCCAGCACTGCTTCTACACTGCCTATCTCTTTATCTAAAATATGTGTTTCGACTGCATACGAATCATCCGTTGTGACGCGGTGTCCTAAAAAACTCACAGAGTGTAACCACTCTCCCCCTAAACGTGTACGTGTTGCATAGACGCCTTCCATCGGAAGCTGATACTCTTGTACCGCTAAGTTAAGTGTCGGGACCAGCTCTTTTTTACCCAAGCCCTGTCCCCGTATCACTTCGCCCTCAATGCAGTAAGTCCTACCTAGAAACTTATTTGCCATTTCTATTTTTCCTTCACGCAAAAACGTTTTGATCGTACGCGAATGAATCGCTATATCTTCATAGCTCACTTCATCGACTATCACTACTTCTTTGCCACTTAATCGATGCAGCATCTCTGCATTGCCTGCTTTGTTTTTACCAAAGTGGAAATCATACCCTACCACGATCGTTTCAAGTGAGGGAAAATCATCGATAAGCTTATGTACAAATGCTTCGGGAGTGAGTGACTTGATGACATCAAAATGGTAAAAACAACATACTTTTGAAGTATAGCGTGACCGTTTATATCCGGGCGTCAGATAACCTCCATTTCTTTCTATGATCACCAGGGCATCCACTTTTTCTGCAAGCCTTTGGTGTGCAACATGCATACCGTCAAATGAGCCTATGGCAATACGTTTAATCTCATTACTCAACTGCAAGTCTACTGCTCCCTTTTCACGAAATGATAAAGATGTTCTTGGTTACCCTCTTTACCTTGTACTTGTGAGCGTGCCTGGTAGTGAAGCTTCCACCCCAGCCGTTTGGCTTCTGCTTCAAACGCTTCTTTTCGTCTGGCTATCGCATCGAGGTCCTGTACCACCCCTTTGCTGTCACGCTTCACATCTTTGCCTACTTCAAACTGTGGTTTATACAGTATGATGATGTCTGCCCCTGTCTGCGCTAGTCTGTCTATATCTTCTGTGATCTGTAGAATAGAGATAAAAGAGACATCACAGGTGATCAATTCAAAAGCATCTTTACTTTCAAACTCACGTATGTCTGTCTCTTCGTATAATGACACTTTTTTATTCGAACGCAAAGAAACATGTAACTGCGCCTTCCCTACATCGACACAAGTCAGTCCCTCCACAGCATGCTCAAGTACTATTTGCGCAAAGCCACCTGTACTCGAACCTATATCTAACGCTCTTTTCCCCTTCATATCTATAGGGTGCTCTGTTAAAAATCTCTCCAGTTTACGTGCTGCACGACTCACATAGAACTTCTCATCTACCACATCTACCAGCGTATTTTCATCGACCTTTGCTGAAGCTTTTGCTACTTTTCCGTCCACTTTTACTCTACCCGCTTTGATCGCATCATTTGCACGATTACGACTCTCAAAGTACCCCTCTTCTACCAGATATTTATCCAGTCTCACAACAGCTTCCTCATTTCCTCTTCGCTCAATGTCTTTACCCCCAGGCTTTCCGCTTTGGTCAGTTTGGAACCTGCATCCTCACCATAGATAACATAGTCTGTCTTTTTACTCACAGAACCACTCACTTTGGCACCCAGTTTTTCAAGCATCTCTTTAATGGCGCCGCGGCTGACCGACATAGCCCCGGTCAGCACCACGGTCTTCTCTTTAAAAGGATTTTCTTCTGCTTCGACTTTCTCTTCTACTGTAGGTTGAACCACTTCAAAAAGTTTTAGTACAAAGTCATGATTCACGCGCATGAACTCCAGTAAAGAGTTTGCCATCTCTTCCCCTATGCCGTCTAGAGCAACCACCTCTTCAAAGGTAGCATCTACGATACCCAATCCAAACTCCAGGGCTAATGCCTTGCTTGCCACTTCTCCGATATGTTCGATACCCATGGCAGTGATCAGCCTGTAAAGCGGTGCACCTTTTGTCGCAGCTATGGCATCAAGCAGGTTTTGTATCCGCTTCTCTTTAAAGCCTTCCATTCCTTCCATATCTTCAAAAGTTAGATGATAGAGTCCCAGAATATCTTTGATCTTATGCTCTTTGACCAGTATTTCGACTATCTTCGCACCCAGGCCATCGATGTTCATACACCCTTTTTTGGCGAAATGAATAATGGAGTTTACCACCCTGTCCGGACAATCCAGGTTTTGGCATTTGATCAGTGTGCCTTCATCCAACAGTTCACTGTGGCATGTCGGACAGACGGTCGGCCGTTCGATCGCTACTTCCGTCCCGTCTCTTCTGTCACTCAACACCTTCGTGATCTTGGGAATCACATCCCCGGAGCGTATCAGTATGACACTGTCGCCTACCATCAAGCCTTTGCGTTCTATCTCATCGAAATTATGCAGTGTCGCACGTGAGATCATAGCACCTTCCACCTCTACAGGTTCTACTTCGGCTACGGGGGTTATGACCCCTGTTCTTCCTACCTGCAATGTAATGGCGTTGACTTTGGTAAGTTTTTCTACAGCGGGGAATTTATAGGCACACATCCACTTAGGTACTTTGACCGTATACCCTAAATCTTCCTGCTTGTTCACCTCATCCACTTTGATCACCATGCCATCCATCATCATAGGGATCTTAGTACGCAAAGAGATGAGATCCTGATAAAAGGCCTCGATCTCTTCAATGCTGTTACACTCTTGTGCATGGGGAGGTTCTAAAAACCCTAATGTATAGACAAAATCCATCTTTTCAGAAAGTCTGGCATGGGTTAAACTGTTTTCACCCAACCCCCAAGGGTAAAAGACCAACCGTCGCTTGGCTGTCACCGAGGAGTCTAACTGTCTCAGACTCCCCGCTGCTGCATTACGAGGATTGGCAAAAACCTGTTCTCCCTGTTCCAGCCTCTCTTTGTTAATGAGCTCAAAATCATCTTTGCGTATCACGACTTCACCGCGTATCTCTAGCTGCTCTTCATAGGCTATCGTTAAAGGTACGGAACGTATCGTACGTACATTATCAGTGACCTCTTCTCCCACCACACCGTCACCGCGGGTAATGGCACGGACCAACTTGCCATTTTCATACAGCAGGTTCATACTTGCACCATCGAATTTAGGTTCACAAAAATAGGTACATTCCCCTACATTTTTGACGGTTCTATCGAGCCACTCCTGCACTTCATCTTTAGTAAATACATCTTCCATACTCCACATACGTTTGATATGCTTTGCCTTGGAAAACTCATTCCGTACGATCCCGCCTACCCGCTTCGTGGGAGAGTCTTCTGCTACTTGCTCAGGATGAGCCGTTTCATAGTCTAAGACCTCATGGTACAGCCTGTCATACTCTTCATCGGTGGCAATAGGGTTATCTTCCACATAGTAGGCATGTGCCCAGTTTTTAAGGATCTCTATCTTTTCTTGGTATTGTTCATTTGTCATGTTTTATAGTTTACTTTCTCTTTTTTTCCATCAAACTGTGGTGCCGTATGCAAGATATATACATCTAAAAACGCTTTTGCCCTGGCTAAATATTCTCTAGCTTTCATCCTGTAGGCTGCCGCCGTTCCCGGTATATCTTTTGCTACAAACCCTATGGCTTTTTGCCCTTTGGCTTTGGCTATGAACAACGCTCTTTCCAGGTGAAATTTTTGTGAAACGATTATATAATCTTTTAGGTCAAAAATCGCTTCTGCCCTTACCACAGAATCAAGCGTTCTTACCCCCAAAGGATCAAGCGCAATGTACTGACCTGGGATCCCTGCTTTGATCAAGTCCTTCTTCATCTTGCTGGTCTCGTTATAATACTTCGTACTGTTATCGCCAGAAACCACTATGGCTTTTACTTTCCCTGCTTTAAACAGTGCTGCAGCTGCACGTATACGGTAGGTATAAAAATAATTTTTACCGCCACCTACCATATATTTTGCAGTACCCAAAACCAAAGCGGCTTTTTTTGCAGGTATTTTTTGAACATTTACATAGAGATCTGGTTTTGCTTTCTGGGCCATATAACTGTCTGTGAAAAACAGTACCGCCAGTATACCTACCGCAATCCAAAACATCCATTTTATAAAACGTACCACGGTTTACCGTATCGCTCTTAACACAGTTAATGCTTGCTGATGTGCTTTCACATCATGGCAGCGGACGATCGATGCTCCATTTTCAACTGCTTTCAAATGTATCGTCAAGGTTCCCGGTAAACGTTCATCAACATGGCAAGGGATGATTTTATCTATCATCGATTTTCTACTGGCACCCACCAGCACTTCACAGCCGAACACTTTAAAATGTGCCATATTTTTAATGAGTGTAAGGTTGTGTTCCAATGTTTTGCCAAACCCTATGCCAACATCCAAAATAATATTTTTTCTGCTAAGTCCCAGGCTTTCACATTTACGAATACGCGCTTCAAAAAAGTCGCTGATCTCTATCATCACATCATCATACGCTGGTTTTTTTTGCATGGTCTTCGGTCTTCCCTGCATGTGCATGATGCACAATTTCGCCTCATATTTGACTGCCAGATCGATGACCGCTTCATCACTGGCACCCGTAATGTCATTGATCAATCCAAATCCACTCTCTAAGGCATATGCTACTACCTCTGGCGTATAACTGTCTACAGAAAAAAGCGCTTTTTCATACAACTTCTCAGATTTGATGATGTCACAAATAGGTTTGATACGTTCCAACTCTTCTTCTACACTTACTTCCGCTGCACCCGGACGGGAGGAAACCGCACCTACATCAATGATGCCTGCCCCCTCTTCGATCATTTTTTCTATTTGTTTAATGGCATCTTCTGCCTTAAATCTACTGTCTGCAAAAAAACTGTCATCATTGGTATTGACCACTCCCATGATCTGTGCAGGGTAGCTTTTTTCTGCAAGAAATCTTTTTAATTCAGAAGCGACCGTTTTAAGTCCAAAAGGCTGTGCCAACTCTTTTTTAGACAGCACTTCCATATGTTTTCTGGTACCTATGAGTATACAGTCATAGGTAGGCTTTTCGCAGAGGATCACACCACCGGGCACCGCAAGTTCCGCACCTATACTCAGGGCATCTTGTTTCAGTATGTTGGCCGCAGGTGTTTTAAGGTCTTTGATAAAGAAAAACAGAAGTTCCATCTTCTTTGCCATGATGCTGACACCACCACTCTCCACACCCAATGCCTTAAGCGCTGCTCTTGTATCTGTAATAGGTCCGAGTTTGTAGATGTTCATTAGTCACTCCTGGGCAAGCAAGTTTCATCCCCGGGCCAAGCGCGAGGATGATGAGAGTTATGATTAGTTTATCTTTTTTCTATTTTATCTTTTTTTGCGTGCTAAAAGCTTTAACAATAACGTATTCAGCACAAACTGTGGGGGTGAGCCTACATCCAATGCCATAAATGCATTTGAAAACAGGCTAAGTGTTTTTTCATCCAGATCAAAACACTGTGAAACTATAGCTTCTTTGCTGATATATTCCACCAAAGGTTTCATGGCTTTGGCATCTGTACGTTTGTGGGTTTGCACGAACGCATACACTTCAGCCAAAGAGAGTTGTGCCAGGTTCAATCCCAGTACCTCTTCGTTTTTGTGCTCAGAAAGCACCATCACAGGTAACCGCGAACGAATCGTATCAAGAACAGTAGCTTTATTGGGAGTGATAAGAATAAACTCTTTTTTAGCCGGCGGCTCTTCTATCACTTTTAAAAGCTTGTTCTGAACCACAGAAGAAAACAATTTGGCTGCCAGTATGATCACGGTCGTTTCTTCACTGGCCATATACGCTTTTTCAATAGCCAATTTGGCATCGCCTACGCTAAATGTCTCTTTTTCTGTCACCGTTCTGTGAATATAGGATTCACAAGACTGATCTTCCTGATCACCCACGATATTCAACGCTATGCTCGGTGAAATTATTTCTACGATGGATTCTTCGCCACGAAGTTTTTCAAGCTCTAAAATGGTATTTTCAATTTCTGTACTAATGATAACTTGACTAAGGAGTCTCATGATTCTAGGTCTAAGTCCCCAAAGAGTGCGGCGGAGAGCGTGTTATCAAAGAGTTTAAAAAGCTGCAACAGCTTAATGTCCAGTAACTTATCCGTACTGCGCAGAGCAAAACTGTTTTGCACCTCTTCATCCAAGACCCATAAAAAACTGTCGTCATTGCGGTAGGCTATTTTGGTATACGGGTGATCACCTTTGCCGATATACCAAATATAATATCCGTCAGGATAGGAGATATCCAACATATCTTCAAGCAGTTGCAACTCTTGTGTGGACTTCATTTGTTTTAAATGCGGGAAACAGCTGCTTAAGGAGTAAAAAGGCAGGAGCGGCCTGTTTTTATTCAGGTCATTGATAGTATTTAAAATATATTTGGCAAACCACTCATGCGATTCATCTGTAAGGATCAGTGCTGTTTTCCCTTCAACACTTTTAGAAACAGCACTTTTTGCTAAAGGAGCCCACTCATAACGATACTCTTCCATCCATGAAAAGGATGATTCTTCTTCACGTATATTTTCGAGTGTCCACTTTAGAAATTGCTTCATAGATTTACTTATCTAGCTCATAGGCTTCGTGAAGTGTGCGTATTGCAAGTTCTCCGTATTTTTCATCGATCACCATGGAAACTTTGATCTCAGACGTAGATATCATCTGTATATTGATGCCATTTTTAGCCAAGGTCGTAAATGCTGCAGCCGCCACACCGGAGTGCGACTTCATACCGACACCTACCACCGATACTTTACACACATGTCCGTCAAAATCCATACTCTGTATATCATGGTCAAAACTTTCCATCAGTTTTTTGGCATTATCAAGTTCACTTTCCGGAACGGTAAAGCCGAGGTTGGTCGTACCGTCCGTACCCATGTTTTGAATGATCATATCTACATTTATATTCTCATCTGCCAACATTGTAAATATTTCTGCGGCGATCCCTGGTCTGTCTGAAACCCCTCTTAGTGTTACTCTTGCCTGGTTTTTATCTAGTACGACACCAGATACTAATACTTCTTCCATATTTTTATTCTCCTCTGTTATCAACGTACCTGCGTTGTCTGAAAAACTACTTTTTGCATACAGTTTTATTTTTAACTTTTTTGCCAACTCTACTGAACGGTTCTGTAAGACCTTAGCCCCCAATGAAGAGAGTTCAAGCATCTCATCGTATGAGATCGTATCAAGCTTCTTTGCATTAGGCTCGATACGTGGGTCCGTTGTGTATATACCATCCACATCAGAGTATATCTCACACTGGTCTGCTTTGAGTGCCCCTGCCAAGGCAACCGCAGAAAGATCTGACCCTCCACGTCCAAGTGTCGTTACTGAACCATCTTTGTTTATACCCTGGAACCCGGCAACGATAATAATTTTTCCTGATTGAATGGCAGTATGCATGGCAGTCGGGTCAATCGACTCGATACGTGCATAAGTATGTGCGTTATCCGTGACGATACCTGCCTGACGCCCTGTCATGGCAACCGCATCATACCCTTTTGCCTGCAGTGCAATAGAAAGCAGTGCCGCAGTCACCCTCTCTCCTGAACTTAGGAGCATATCCATCTCTTTTTTTGCAGGGTTGGCTGTGAAATGTTCAGCATACCCTATCAGTTTATTTGTTTCACCACTCATGGCAGAAACAACCACTACAATATCATCACCTGCTTCTCTTGCTTTTGCTACACGGTCGGCCACATTTTCAATGCGGTCTAAATCTCCAACACTTGTACCGCCATACTTATGTACAATTAACATCTATATCAAACCCTCTTCTATAAAATAATCGATCACTCTACGATACACTTTACGTTTAAAGTAGGTCACCTTTTTAAACAAATCTTCATACTCCACAAACTCATACTCCTCAAACTCCGGAATATCATACGCTTTGAGATCGATCCTCGCACTCTCTTTAAGACGTACCAAAAAATACTTTTGGGTCTGCCCGTCATAAGGGTATGTTTTACCTCTTGAATTCTTAGGAAAATCATAAGAGATCCATTCAGGGAACTCTCCCAACACTTCTACATGATTACAGCCTATCTCTTCTAACAATTCTCTCTTTAACGCTTCTCGCGGGGTTTCTCCTTCATCGATACCTCCTTGAGGAAATTGCCAAGCATTTTTGATATCACTTCGGTGTGCCACAAAAAATTCACACTTATCCGGATATTTGGAAGAGAGTATTACAGCTGCAACATTGGGCCTATAGCTCTTTTTATTTTGCATACTTTCACTCATTTCACTAATTATTAAACAGGACGCAGCGAAGCTGTACTTCTTACTACTGCGTTAGTACTGTGCCTAGATAGAAGCAAAAGTTCAAGAGCCTTCTCTCTGTATGTACCAGCACTAAATTATATTTTCACTCTAAATCATTTAAAGTTTATCTATACATTCCTCATTTTCTGATATGATTCTATCTAAAATGCGGTTACAAACATTTGAAAAATATCCAAAAAGTGAGAAAAACTATTTGATGATTTACCTTCATATCCCTTACTGCGATTCCAAGTGTCATTACTGTAGTTTTAACACTTATGTCGATAAATTTGAAACCCAGTCCAACTATATGCAGGCACTGCATACCCAACTGGCATATGAACTTGAACGTTTTAATGCCAAGCCCAAAAGTATAGAAACACTTTTTATAGGCGGAGGTACTCCTTCAACCGTATGCCCTGAACTCTATGCCCCTATTTTTGAACTGCTGCATCCCTATCTGAAAGAAAATGCTGAGATCACCACAGAAGCAAATCCGAACTCTGCGACCGAAGCGTGGCTGGAAGGTATGAAGACCCTTGGTGTCAACCGTATCAGTTTTGGGGTCCAAAGCTTTAATGCACAAAAACTCAAAGCGCTCAATCGTGCCCATAATCCGCAGCAAGCCAAAAATGCCATACGCTATGCCAAAGCACTTGGGTTTGCGCATCTCTCCCTGGACCTGATCTACAATTATCAAGGAGATACCAAGCCACTGCTTTTAAACGATATCCAAGAGGCTTTTTCACTCCCTATAGACCATATCTCTGCATATGAACTGACTATAGAAGATGGTACAAAATTTTCACAGACGCCGGAGGTGAGGCAAGAGAATGAACATCTCGCCTTCTATGTCACAGAACAGATAGAAAAACGCGGATTTCAAGCCTATGAAATTTCAAACTTCGGTACCTATCAGAGCAAACATAATAAAGGCTACTGGGAGCTCAAAGACTACATAGGTGCAGGGGCAGGCGCCGTGGGCTTCTTGAAGGATAAGCGTTTTTATCCCCAAACAGATATCGAAGCCTATGTCTCAAATCCGTTGAACATTACAGAGGAGCCACTGACAGAAGAGGAGTTGCTGACAGAACGACTCTTTTTAGGTTTACGCAGCAAGGTAGGTATCAAGCGGTCTCTTTTGTCAGAAAAAATGATACAAAAAGCGGATCACCTGGTACAAGAAAAAAAACTTTTTTGTGATGCTACACATTATTACAATGACAATTTCTTTCTAAGTGATGAACTTGCACTCTACATTTTAGGATAATTTGATAAAATACAACAATTAATACTCTAAAGGTTATATATGTTTGGCATCGGCTTTACCGAATTACTTATCATTTCTATTGTTGCTATACTCTTTTTAGGACCAGATAAACTACCTCAAACAATGATAGAGATCGCCAAGTTTATCAAAAGTGTCAAAAAAACTATTGGTGATGCAAAAAGTTCTCTAGATGAAGAGATGAAGATCGCAGACTTAAAAGAAGAAGCGCTAAGTTACAAAAAGCAACTTGATGATGCAACCAATGAACTTAAAAACTTTAAAAATATAGACTATGATGATTTTGACGATCTTAGTTATGATGATGAAGTATCAAAAGAGTCATCTAAAGCTGCTACAAGCTCTAAAACAGATGATACTGATACCTCTACCAAAGAAAAAGAGATACCTAAAGACGAAGCTGTTGCTACACAGGTTGAGGCAAAGAATGACACTGTGACCTTTAAAAAAGAAAAAAAGAAAAAGAAAAAAGAAGCAAACGATGAAACGACAGACACCCCGAAAGATGATGCATAATGTTTAGTGAACTCAGACCTCACCTTGTTGAACTACGAAAAAGGCTCGGACTTGCTGTTCTCTCGGTATTTATTGCCTTTATCGTTGCATTTGTATTTCATGAAATCATTCTGGAATGGGTCACTGCCCCTCTAAATGAAGCACTGGAGGAGGTAGCACACCTCTCTAAAAAAGCTGCTGACGGTATGGTCACCACTCATCAGGTCGGTGGTGCATTTTTCGTCGCGCTTAAGGTTTCATTTTTTGCAGCGCTGTTAGGCGCATTGCCCTTTATCCTTTATCAGCTTTGGCTTTTCATAGCACCAGGGTTATACAGTAATGAAAGAAAAATGGTGCTCCCTTTTGTAATAGGCGGCTCGATCATGTTCCTTGTGGGTGTACTGTTTGCATACTATATCGTTACACCATTTGGATTCCAGTTCCTTATTACGTTTGGTTCTTTCCTTTATACACCACTTATCAATATTGAAGACTATGTTGGCTTTTTTACAAAGATCATGATGGGCTTTGGTATCTCATTTGAACTTCCGGTCTTTGCATACTTCTTGGCACTTCTTGGCCTGGTAACCGACCAGACCCTCAAAGACTTTTTTAAATATGCCGTGCTGATCATCTTTGTGCTCGCAGCCTTGCTGACACCACCGGATGTACTTACACAGATGCTTATGGCTGCCCCGCTTATACTTCTATATGGTCTCTCTATACTCATTGTACGTGCGGTAAACCCACATGTACCGGATGAGGAAGAGCCAGAAGAAAGTGAAGAGCATCAACCATCTCAAAGTGACCAGTAACCCTTTCTATGAATGAAGAACTGCTTACCAAAAACTATGACTATGAACTCCCTGAAGAGCTCATAGCCAACACTCCCGTTTACCCAAGAGACCATGCCAAACTTTTAGTCTATGACAGAAAAACCGATACCGTTACCCACACCACTTTTAAACACTTGCTCGAATTTGTACCTCAAGCTTGTGAAGTATTTCTCAATGATACACGTGTGATCAAAGCACGTATTTTTGGCCATAAAAAGGCAGTAGATCATCAAGGAGGCGGCAAGATAGAACTTCTTTTTAACAAACCGCTGGATGCACACCATTATCTTGTACTGATCCGAGGCAAGGTCAAGATAGGTACTGAGCTGCTATTTGAAGATGGGCTTGTGGCCACAGTGACCGGATTGAACAATGATGGTTCCCGTATCGTCACTTTTTGCCATCATGGCAAAGCGATACGCTTTGAAGATTTGGTCCTTGTCCTAGATAATATAGGACATATCCCTTTGCCTCCCTATATGCAAAGAGAAGATAAAGAAGAAGATGAAACAGACTATCAGACACTTTTTGCCAAAAAGGCGGGTGCTGTCGCGGCTCCTACGGCTTCACTGCATTTTACCCCTGAACTCTTTACCGCTTTGGAAAAAAGACATAAGACACATAAGATCACGCTCCATGTAGGTGCGGGTACATTTAAACCTGTAGAATCGGAAAAGATCCTCGATCACCCTATGCACTCTGAATACTTTGAGATCCCGGAAGCCTCTGCAAAGGTCTTAGATAGCGACAAACCTCTGTTGGCAATAGGTACCACCGTGACAAGGACTATTGAATATTATGTGCGAACCAAAAAGAGACAAGGAGAGTGCGACCTCTTTTTGAATCCCATCAACCCCCCACAACGGGTCACGCATCTGCTTACCAACTTTCATTTACCAAAAAGTACGCTTATAATGTTAGTAAGTGCTTTTATTGGAAGAGAAAAAACGTTATACTTGTATAAAGAGGCCATAGAGAAGAAATATAGATTTTTCTCTTATGGGGATGCCATGCTAATACTCTAAAAAGGTTTACCTATGTCAATGATATGGAAAATTAGTCTACTACTGTCAAGCTTGTTTCTTTTTAGTGGATGTGCGCAAAAAAAACCTTACACCTATCCAAATTATGAGATCATCAAACCTGAAAAAACCTGTAACCCCAACAGAAAGAACATTCAAGATCTACTATATACCTATCTGGGAAAACCTTATGTATGGGCAGAAGAAGGGCCTTATGCATTTGACTGTTCAGGGCTCGTCTATAATATCTACGGGTCTATGGGCATGGATGTACCCCGTGTGGCAAGGGAACAGGCGAAGATGGGTAAACGTGTTCCTTTTGAAAGCTTGCATTATGGCGATCTTATCTTTTTTGGTTCACCAAATAAAAGAAGTAAGACCATCAATCATGTAGGTATCTACCTGGGAGAAGGATGGTTTGCCCATGCCAGCAGTAAAAACAGAAAAGTGACCATTAGCCACTTTGACAAAGAACCTATCTATGTGAAACGTATGAAGGTATGTAAACGCTATCTCAGTGAAGATGAACGGGCTAAATACATGAATTGTGATGTACCACTCACAAAAATGGAAGTGACAAGTTCACACTATACAACCCCATGGCAGCCGGGGATGAAACTGCCTAAAAAAGCAGTACCAAGCTGATACCATGGTACGAAACCTATCTATACCTCTTGCTTTTACCCTCTTGGGCCTACTCACCGCCTGTAAACCTGATCCTCATCCTAAAAATCCTGATTACGCTATCAAAAAACCTACAGTAAAGTACCAGCCAAGCAAAAAGAGTCTTGACAAAATGGTGAAAGAACTTCAAGGGCGTCCCTATGTTTGGGCAGAAGAGGGTCCAAATCAATTTGACTGTTCAGGATTTACCTACTATATGTACGGGAGTATGGGTATAGAGATCCCAAGGGTAGCAAGAGAACAGGCAAAAAAAGGAAGTGAGATCAAAATGCATGAATTAGTGTATGGTGATCTAATTTTCTTTGACACAGAAAAAAATCCCAAAGGCAAGATAACCCATGTAGGCATGTACCTGGGTGACGGATGGTTTACACATGCCAGTACTACTGAGTATGAGATCGTCTATTCTAATCTGAACACTTCTCCTTACTACAAAAAAAGATTACGTATCTGTCGCAGATATCTGCCTGAGAAAAAAGAAAGCATTGCCATGAACAAGGCAAAACCATGGAAGAGCAAAAAAGTGATACAAGAAGATACGCCTCGTATCATGCCTAAAGCCAAACAGGCATCTGCCATAGGGAACTACTATGTACAGGTTGGTTCCTTTACCGATAAACCCAAGGATGCTCTGCTCATGAAGATCACAAGAGCTGGGTATCACTACAAGCTTATCCAATTCCCTGTCAATGGCATACAGGTCTCAAAACTGCTTATAGGGCCATACCATACAAGGGCTGCTGCCGTTGAACTCTTGGCACCTATCAAAACACATATACAAAAAGATGCTTTTATTGCAGAGATTCGCTAATAGCACACGTTCAAGGCAGCTGTCAGGACGAAGCAGCAATATAGTTGTCTATAGAATGTTTTAATCTCTGTATCTCAAATATATATCTTTCTTTATAGTTGACAAGCAGATCAAACTTTTTATAAAGGAGTTGCTGTAGTATCTCTGCCACCAAAGCATGCATATCATCTGCACAGATCGTGCCCGTCAAGCCACGCATGTCTATACATAACATCTTCACCTGCTCATAACGGTGTTCTTGTATCAATTTAACAAAAATTTCGCCACTGTTGCCATAGGCTGTATTGAATTCCTTCAACACTTCAAGGTAGAGTGCTTCACTGTTACTGGCACGCTTGACCCCCCGTTGGATATCGAGGCCTTCATAGGTCTTCTCTTCTTTTGGTTCCATGTCTTTTTCTTTAGGTGCCTCCTGAACCGTTTCAGAGAGATAGAGGGAAAGTGCTGTATAGAGTTTACCTATTTTGAGAGGTTTGGCTAAAAAAGCATTGATACCGCTGTTGAACATTTTTTGGATTTCACTGTCCAGGACCAATGCAGTAAAGGCAACGATCGGCAAACCATCGAACTTCTTGTCAAGACGTATCATCTGGGTAGCTGTGTATCCATCCATAATAGGCATGTTGATATCCATAAGTACCAGATCAAAATCAATCTTTCTTTCCTTCACGATATCAACAGCTTCTTGTCCATTATTCGCGACAGTGATATGCATACCTGAGGGCTGCAACAGACTGATGAGTACTTTCTGGTTGATAAGATTATCTTCTGCAATAAGTAGTTTCTTCCCGGAAAAATCTTTAAAACTCTTTTTTGTCACACCTTTGGTCTCAATAATGTGCGTTTTATGGGTTTTTGCACGTTGGATATTATCCTTGCTTTCCTCTTCCATATCTATAGGCGTTTTAATATTATAGAGATCTATGATCATCTCAAAAACACGCTCTTGATTGAGTGGTTTAAAAAGATGGGTATCTATGACTTCATGGACAAAACTTTTTTTATCAGACTGAAGCAGTGAATTGAGTGCGATGACCTTCAGCGATTTTTCCATCTTGATTTTTTTGAGATATTCAACCAACCTGACATTAAAAAAACTCTCATGCAATACAACGATATCAAAAGAAGTAAGATTAGGAATATTTTTCATAAACTCTTCTTGAGAAAGTACTTTCACTTCATGTCTAAAGTAGGCAAACATTTTTTTAATCGCCAGTGCCGAATTATAATTTGTATCAACAATAAAAACTTTTTTCTCTATCAGTACTTTCTCTGGCAATCTATACTTTCTCTGGTCAGATTTCTCCACCACGTCAAAAGGCAGGGAGAGTGTGAATGTACTTCCTTTCCCTTCTACACTATGTACAGAGAGTTTTCCTCCCATCATTTTGACCAGTTCATTGGCTACATAGAGACCAAGTCCCACATACATACCTGTCTCTTCGTCATAATAAGGTACGAATAGTTCATCCAATGCTTCAGGAGAAAGCCCTCGTCCGGTATCGGAAAACTGGAACTGCACCTCAACATATTCATCAAACGTATCGAACATGGATATCTCTAATCTTACCTCATCCAGTTCTTCTTGGTTAAGCAAATGTTCCAATATATTTTTGAGTGTTCGCTCTAAATGCAGTGAATCCCCAATTAAACGCCGCGGTATATTTTTATCGATATCAAAGATCAGTTCAACCTGACTCCCGGAAAATTGTGTACAGATGGAACCGGACAGTTCATTTAGCACGTTATTGATGTTAAACGCTTCATTGACGATTTCAATTTTTTTTGATTTTAAGCGAAGAAAATCCAGCAGTGCGTTGGTAACATCCAGTAATTTCGTTTCTACGTTGGATAGTATCTCTAGTTTTTGCGTGGATGACTTAGATGTTTTATCTATGGCTTGATGACTTTTTTGGAGTGCCTTCTTAGCAATATCATGGATATCTTCACTCATATTGGTAAGGAGAAGATTTTGTTTTGTTTCCATTTCCAGCTGCTTATCAAGCATAGCCTGATGAAGTTGTTCCATCTTTTGCGATCGCTTCGAAGTGACAAACAATATGGCAATACTAATCAAAGCCAAAGAAAAAAGGGCGATCCACATCCATAACATTTCTGTCCCTGGATTTACACCTGTTTGTGCATAACTCATACTGCTCAGGCCAAGTATAGCCATAATTATTTTATTGATCTGCATTCGATATTACCTTAGTGTCTATAATTGAATATTCTTCATGCTGACATTTCCCTTTTACAATTCTAGCAAAGGATTTTATTTTTTTACTTATTTAGAAGTATAATATTTCATATCAAGTCTTACCTGGAACGACATCACGGTTTTTATGTATGATCATATAGACAGAGAACTATCAGAGATGATGAAAATTTAGGTACAATTTCATATGAAATTAGCAAGTATCGATGTAGGACTGAAACGTATAGGTGTAGCGATCTGCCTTGATGGTAATGTTGTCTTACCCCAAAACGCCATCCTTCGAAAAAACCGTAACCAGGCTGCCAGAGAGGTCAAGGCATTTTTAGAAGAGTGGGAGATAGAAAAACTGATCGTGGGTCTGCCTAAAGATGCTGAGAGTTCAGAAGAGATGGAAAGGCGCATCAAACATTTTGTTTCTTTGCTTGACCTGGACATAGAAGTAGCCTATCAGGATGAACAAAGTTCAAGCATCGAAGCCAAAGAGCTTACCAAGGGTGTTTTTAAACATCAAAAAGACGGCAAGATCGATTCAGTTGCCGCACAGATCATTTTAGAGCGATGGCTGCAACGCTAAGATCAGAGTTTTTTCTTTAATCCCTGAATTCTTTTGTATGCCTTAGCGATACTCTCCTCTTTCACTTCACCGCTTTTTACAAGCGCAGCGATGGTCTCCACCAGTTTTTGGGTACTGACAGTTTTTTTGGGATCCAGTTGATTCCCTATGAGCAGTATATCATCCCCTGCATTAATGGCCAGTTTCAATGTGTGTTTCAATCCATACTTTTTAGAGATCGCACCCATTTGAAGATCATCGGTGATGACCACACCATGATACCCGAGTTTCCATCGCAAAAGTTTGGTAATGGTCTCATACGAAAGGCTTGCCGGATAGTTTGCATCAATTTTTTTGTTAAAAACATGGGCGACCATGACCGTGTCGGCTTTATCTTTTAATAGCCGATACGGCTCCAACTCCACTTCTTTCCAAAGATTCGTGACATCTACAAACCCTTTATGGGTATCTCCGACAGAAGAACCGTGTCCGGGAAAATGTTTAAGTGAGGTCAAAACACCATGACTGTGCATCGCGTCGATAAAGGTTTCAGCATACTGTGCTACCACCTTGGGATCTCTTCCAAAAGAACGTCCCAACCCATGGATCACATGGTTTTGCCTATTGATATCCAGGTCAACTACCGGTGCTAGATCATAATTGATCCCTACACTGCTAAGTTCTCTGCTCATCCTAGTATAAGTCTTTTGAATGGTGTGTTGGTCCATCTTGCTCACAGCAGAAGCTTTGGGAAACTGACCGTAAAAGCCGTATTTACTCTTCAGTCTTTGCACCCTTCCCCCCTCTTGATCTACCGCTATGAGTAATTTTCCATCTGCACTGCAGGCTTGCAGTTCTTTGGTCAGGGTAGCCAATTGCGCTTTGCTGGAAATATTCTTTGGCTTATTTTTATCCACCGGATTATGATCAAACAAGATCACTGCTCCTACATTATAACGACGGATGTCTTGACAGATCTGACTCTCTTTGGGTGCCTGGGTACCATGGAACCCCACCATCAGCATTTGACCTATTCTTTTCTCCAGTGTCAACTCCTGCCCCCAGGCATAACTCAGTGTAAGCCCTACGGCTAATAAAACTTTTTTTATCATCTATTCTATCCTTCTTGCTCTCTTGTCATTATAGTGTAACTACTCTTTATTTGCCTACGGTTAACCTTGGTATATTACACTACGGCTATAAGAGCATCAAGGGACATCTAAAATACTAATCCCCCCTTCCCTTTGACAAAGCATTTTAGAACTCCTTTTAAATATTTTTCTCCTTTACGTCCTGAAGATGCTCTTTGAAAACACTCAGTAAAAATATTCACTACCCTCTTTAATATATCATTCCAGCTTCTATTAGTGTTCAGTTAACCTTGGCTTATTATAATTATTCCACAAGAGCATCAGTAAGAAAAAAAGACCTTTGTCTCCCCCTTGTTATTTAGGTCTATATAAATCATCATTTTTCCTTCCCCTTCTTACTATATACATGGTGCTCTTTGAAAAAATCTTTTACTTAAATCAAAATAATTACACGATTTTTACATCTTCATAGTGTATAATCTGCTAAATACTATAATAAAGGCCCATTTATGAAAAAATTATTCACAGCAACCCTCCTACTTTTTTCACTCTTCACCTACACGCAGGCAGCTGAAGATGAAAAGGTATTTGCACAAATGAGCATGACCGACACTGCAGGGAAAACGTATGAAGTAAAAGGTACGGAACAAGGGCTTGATATACAAGGGCTTGAAGGAAAAGTAGTCTTTTTGGAATTTTTTGGACACATGTGTCCTCCTTGTTTGGCATCCATCCCACATATGATAAACCTACAGAATAAATACAAAGATACATTAGCCATTGTATCAATTGAAGTACAAGGCTATAACCATGAAGAAGTCAAAAAATTTGCAAAAGAGAAGAATATAAACTACATAACCGTTGCGGAAGAAAAAGCATCAGAATTGGTAAATTATATCCAACAAAGAGCACAATGGAGAGGAAGTATCCCTTTTCTTGTCGCCTTGGATACCAAAGGTGATGTACAATTTGTTCAGGCCGGTATGCTTCCGGAGTCATCACTCGAAGAACTGATCTCACAGCTTTCTAAATAAAATGATCTAGTTTAACCTCACGATGCCGTTGTGTATCGTGATAATACCTTCGAGCTCTGCTTCATATACCCTGTCACCAAACCTTTGAAGACTTTCATCAAATGTAGGTAAAGTTTGGCAAAAGTAAAAGAATTCATCCTTTTGGATATCTTCCTGTACACTCTCTCCAAACGTTGAGGCAAAGGTCTCTATGTTATGTATCGGTGTAGCCTGCATGTTGTTTAACAAATGGTTTGTTCCTAAACTTTCATCCAGCCTCTGGGGAAGAACAAAGACCTCTTTACCCATTTTCAAAGCATACTCCACGGAGCGCATCGAACCACTGTCCAAGTCTGCCTCAGTAACGATCAGACTGTCTCCAAGTGCAACCACCAGTTCATTCCTAACCACAAAACTCCACCCCGTTGCCCTAAAGCCATCATTAAACTGGCTAAGCAAAAGACCTTTATGCTCTATACCTTCTATAAGCTCTTTGTTCACGGCAGGATATCGTAGATCCAGGCCGTTGGCCACAACTGCAATGGTATTATCCTTACCTGCTCCGGCATGTGCTATGGCGTCTACACCCATAGCAGCGCCACTCACCACACATACCCCTCGTTTGGCTAGCGCGTTAGCTAGATTATAGGTAAACTGGCGTGTATAGTTTGAAGGTCGCCTTGTACCTACTATAGAAACCTTGGGGCGCTGCAGTAACTCCAGGTTTCCCTTATAGAATAGTTCGGAGGGGTACTTCTTCATACTCTCCAACGCAGGCAGATACTGCGTAAGTATTTGACTCATACTATGCCTTTTTAACCCTATACTAGCACAAGCAAATCCCCTTCATTAAAAATATTTCAAATTGTCATATTTATGGAAAGTGTGTGAGGATGGAGCATAGAGATTACCTATACAGTTCATCGATATAGACAAGGTCTACATCTTTGAAGATATCTCCTGCACTTGAAAGTGCTTTCATCGTTGTGTTATGAGGATGTCCTATCACGATAGCATACCCCCTTTTCTTAGCCATCTCCACAGCTTTTTGAAGCTGTCTATGTATATAAGGAATAGTATGCTTATTGTCTATAAAAACATCCCGTGCTACATAATCATCACCATAGGCTGCTGCTATTTGAGGGACCTTGGTAGAAGCGATCGTTCGACTGTCCACAAAGACAAATCCCTCTTTACGAAGTGCCTTATAAAGTGTCAGCATCGCATGATAATCATCTGTAAATACAGAACCTGTATGGTTATTGATATACCGTGCGTGAGGGAAAAGCTTTCTAAGTTCTTTCACTCTGGCTGCTATCTCTTTTTTACTAAAATTCGTGATGAGTGTTTTCACTTGTCTATTGAACTGTGCACTGCTTGACTCCATCGGTAAATGAATCATATAATGCTGTAATCCCTCTGCTAAAGTATGGGAAGACATAGAGAGTTGAGAAGGCGGGAAAATAGATGGTGTCATTGGTATGCCTATAGCTTTTATCTTATTTAACTGGCTTTTGGTTGACACATCATCGATGATGATCGCAAGTTTTGGTCTTTTCGTTCTTTCTGCCAACCTCACTTTTTTCTCTCTTCTTGCCTCTACGGGTTCTTCTTTAACGCTATCTGCTTTTTGTACCGCCTCTTCCTTTTTTGTCACTTTTTCATCTTTCCTTTTTTCCGGGAGTGCAGGCTTACTGGCAGTTTTTCTTTCTTCTGTGATTTGAGGTTTTTGTGTTTTTATCTTGGACAGGTCTTCTAAGCTTTGCTTTCTCTTGTCTGTTTCCTGTGTCTTATAGGTCTCTGCTATGGGTGTTCGATCATTTGCCTTGGCATGCTGTCCCAAAAAATATCCAAATACAACCATCAAGATCATCAAAAGAACACCCAACACAATATAAATGCTTTTTTTGAAACCAGAACCTTTTGTACGCTTTTTACGTCTGCTCTTTCGTACCGGCTTTTTTCTGGGAGAAGATTTTGTATTTGTTTTTTTGGATGGATTTGCCATAAAGTTCACTAGTTTTTAAATTTCGCCTATTGTAACAAAGTAGCATTAAGAATGAGATATAAAAATTACATGGTTAAAAAAAAGTCTAGTATGAAATAAAACTAACTAAAGATTTTTGGTTAGTTGTGCTTAGATTTGAATGTTTGGGAAAGAGAGGCTACGTGCAAGTAGCTGAACGCACCCATCATTCAAAGATGAGTGCAAAGTACCAAAAAGATTAGTTAGTTTCTTGGTCTACTATTTTGTTTGCTGAGATCCAAGGCATCATTTCACGAAGCTTATTACCAGTTTTAGTAATTAATTTTTCTTTGTCATTGTTACGCTCAGCATTCATACGAGGGTAACCTGCTTGACCTTCAAGGATAAAGTCTTTTGCAAATCTACCATCTTGGATCTCTGTCAAGATATCTTTCATCGCTTGTTTTGACTCAGCGTTGATCACTCTCTTACCAGAAACATAATCACCATATTCCGCTGTGTTTGAGATAGAGTATCTCATATCTGCGATCCCGCCTTCAAACATAAGGTCAACGATAAGCTTAAGCTCATGAAGACATTCGAAGTATGCAAGTTCCGGAGCATAACCCGCTTCTGTTAGCGTTTCGAAACCAGCTTGTACCAATGAAGCAGCTCCACCACAAAGTACTGCCTGCTCTCCGAAAAGGTCTGTTTCTGTTTCATCTTTGAAAGTCGTTTCGATAATTGCCGTTCTACCACCACCGATAGCTGATGCATAAGAAAGTGCCAACTCTTTAGTCGTACCAGACGGGTTTTGACCAACAGCGATAAGATCCGGGATACCACCACCTCTTACAAACTCAGAACGTACAGTATGTCCTGGTGCTTTTGGTGCGATCATTGTAACGTTAATGTCTGATCTTGGAATGATTCTTCCATAGTGAATGTTAAAACCATGTCCGAATGCAATAGTAGCACCCTCTTTAAGGTTAGGCTCGATCTCGTTCGTATAGATCTCTGCTTGGTTTTCATCTGGAAGAAGAATCATTACTACGTCTGCTTTTGCTGTAGCATCTGCAACGCAAAGTACTTCAAAGTCTTTTGCCGCAGCTTTTTTCCAGGAAGAACCGCCCTCTCTTGCACCAATAACAACATTTACACCTGAATCTCTAAGGTTTTCTGCGTGTGCGTGCCCTTGTGAACCGAAACCGATCATTGCTACTGTTTTTGACTTGATGATGTTGATATCACAATCTTTGTCATAATATACATTTAAAGTTGACATTTATTATCCTTGATGTACGAAGTACGAAAATTTTCGCGATTATAGCTAAATAATACTTATTATCCTAAATTTTAGCCACAATTATTTTTTATGATATAATAAATATTCGTATAAAAAAGGAGTGGGTTTGATCGAATTTCTCAATGAGACTATTTTATGGTGGCACTGGATCGTTTTTGGAATAGCATTGCTTATTTGGGATATGAGTATGGGCACATTTTTTATTCTTGGACTTGGTATCGCTGCCATAGTGGTGGGGCTGATCGACATATTTTTAGGTACCACTTTTACTGTAGAACTTACTATCTGGATGGTACTCTCTATAGTTGCTATTGCTGCTTGGTTCAAATGGTTCAGGGAGGAACCTGTCACCGAAAGTGGCCAGTCAAACTATCGACTTGATACTCTGGGGGTCGTTATGGAAGATATACAGCCCCATAGCAGAGGGAAAGTCACGTTTGACACACCTGTGCTTGGCAACACACACTGGCATGCCATAGCAAAAGTAAATATAGACAAAGGTACCCGTGTACAGATCGTGCAGATCAATGGACAACTCATAGAAGTTGAACCCCTAACATCATAGAACGTGCAATGAACAAAGTGTAGCTTCACTACGTTAACACTGGGTTTTACGACTCAGTATTTAGTGCTCGCATGCACTGTATTTTAGATGCTTGTCTTCAACAGAATACTCACGTGACCGTTCGCTTAAAAAAATAAATTACAAGGAAAAGTAAATGGAAATCTTAAATATTGTTATTGTACTCGTCATTGCGGTGATTGTCACCCTTTACAAAGGGATCAATATCGTTCCTCAGGGAGAAGAGTGGGTAGTAGAGAGACTAGGTAAATTTACACGAACACTTACACCCGGCCTCAACCTTATCATCCCTTATCTTGAATCTATAAGAGCGCGTGTCTCTACCAGAGACCTTATTTTGGACATTCCTGAACAAGAGGTCATCACTAAAGACAATGCTGTCATTCATACCAATGCGGTGACCTTTGCCCGTGTCACCAATCCCAGGGATGCTATTTACGGTATCGAAAATTTCAAAGTTGCCATCCAACAACTTGTCATGACCACACTGCGTTCCATTTTAGGTGAGATGGACTTGGATGAAGCACTCTCTAACCGTGAACACATCAAAACCAAACTCAAAGACTCCATCATCGATGATGTAGCTGACTGGGGTGTAACAGTAAAGTCTGTCGAGATCCAAGACATTAATCCAAGTGAATCAATGCAAGACTCCATGGAAAGACAAGCAGCAGCAGAGAGAGAAAGAAGAGCCATAGAAACCACCGCTGAGGGTAATAAAAATGCTGCTATCTTGGAAGCAGACGGGAAACTCGAAGCAGCCAAAAGAGAAGCACAGGCACAGGTAGCCTTAGCAAATGCTTCCGCAGAAGCTATTAAACTCATCTCTGACAACATACAAGACAAAGAACTTCCTGCCATGTTCTTACTGGGAGACCGATATATCAATTCACTTGAAGAGATCAGTAAAAGTGATAACTCGAAATTTGTCATCTACCCTGCAGATCTACAGGGTGCGATCAAAGGCATGCTGGGGAATGTATTTAAGAAGTAACCCGTACATTGCTATATTGTAACAATACTATACCATACAAACAGAAGGTCAGTCACCATGGAACATTTTGAACAGCTTTTAGATGAACTGCACATACAAGACTTACAAAACAAGCTGCATCCATCCATATTTGATGAGAATGATGGGTATAATATGCTCATCCTCCGTCTGCCTGTACTAGCTGAAAAGCTTGAAGGACAATCATTTGGATTCATCATTCAAGAGGAAAATAGTTTTTTGTATCATAGAGACCAGAAGAAATTTGAAAAACTGGATGATCGTTTCCTTGGCCCCTACCAAGTCATTGATCCCATACTGGATGCATTACTCAAGTCCTTTGAAAACTATCGGGGCATGATAATAGATATGGAAGAACTTTTATATGAAGATAAAAGTACAGATTTTATGACAAACTGGATTGATCTTAAAAGAGATCTGTTACTCATAGAAAGGATACTTACAAGGACATCTGAAATACTCCTTCTGATGATGCATTACTACCAGAAAACCACAGACTTTCCCATGAACAACTATGTCGATATGCATGAACACATGGAACGGCTTTTAAATTCAGCAACACATCAACTTTCCAAACTGGATTATCTC
>AGBJ01000007.1_pt1 | contig 30391 bp, 24 predicted proteins | sample 768721 | NCBI WGS metagenome assembly AGBJ01 (sample SAMN00779238, study PRJNA67915) | hypersaline lake metagenome
GATCTTTTGCTGAAGTTACAGATTTTTCATGTCCGTAGAAATCACCCTTACCACCCATATGTGCCACATACGCTTTTGAATCTTCTGCAAATGGCTTAAGTCTGTGTGGGTTGTTTTGTGCAAATCTTTTTACCGCTTTGGCAGCTCTTCTGTCTGAGTTTCCTTCTCTTAGTACCGGGTTTACTGCAGAACCAAGGCATACACTGTATTTCGCCTGGATCGCTTCCTCTTCAGCGTTTGCCGGGTTTTCAGGATAGTCGGGAATATCATATCCTTGTCCTTGAAGTTCAGCGATACAATCTTTTAGCTGTCCTACGGATGCAGAAATGTTTGGAAGTTTAATGATGTTCCCGTCTGGTTGTAAAACAACTTCTCCAAGCTTAGAAAGCTCATCTTCCGCAAGACCCATCGCTGCAAGTACTCTACCTGCAAGGGAAATATCGCTCTCTTCTACTGTTACACCCGCTGCTTGTGTAAATGCATTTACGATTGGTAACAATGAATACGTCGCTAACGCTGGCGCCTCATCGATCTTTGACCATATGATTTTTGGTAATTTTGACATAAATGTTCCTTCAATTAAATTAATGTGACAGAAGAGTAACACTTTTTTTGTATTAGCCAATTGAAATAGAATGTTATTAAAAAGTTATCTTAATTATTTGTTTCTATACTACACAAATTAAGTGTGATTCTATGATTCTAAAGCTATTTTGAGACAATATATTCCGCAGGAAACCCTACTGTTATCGGTGCATGAAGTCTTACAAATAACTCACCTTCCACTACTCTACAGAGTTCATAAGGAACATAAAGATATCTACCAGATATCTTTTTTTCAGCTTGACTCTTCTCTTCCAAATGTAACCTGATCGCAGCCGGCACATCTTTCACAAATTTTTCAGGGATGAGTGTATCCACTGCAAGCACCATGATGTCCACATCCCCCTCCTTGACACGATCGTGCAAGGTATCTTCAAGTAACGTATAACTCTCAGTCGAGTCTTTAACCTCATTTTCAAATAATTCAATCTCTCCGGCATCATTCAGCAAGGTCAAAAAGGGTTGAAAGTGTTTTGTTTTTTCCAATGACTTTTGTGCCTTATAGACTGCTTTTTCTAATATGCTCAATGCTTTTTCATCATCTTGGGTGTTCATGAGATTCCTAATCAAATTTTTAAAGGACAATTATATCAAATGTAAGCGTAAGTAAGTGTTAATAGTAGCTATAAAAAAATCAATAAACCCAAAAGATACCCACTACAAACAATGTGAGCATCTGCTAAAAAAAGAGACTAATTACCAATCACCAGTAGCAGCATCCTCCATCATTGCGTACATGCCGTCTCTTACTTCATTTGCAAGCTTGGAAAGTTCAGGTGATAAGACATAACCCCCATTGATCATGAGTTCCATACTCATGGTATAGATATAAATGTCACCATTGGGCTCCTCTACGAAACTAACTCTGCATGGCATAAACCCGATAAACTCTGCTGAATGTGTCAAAAACATATCTGCAATATAAGGTGAACAGTATGACCGGATGTGCGTAAGAAGTCCACCATCTTTAAACAACTTACCGTTTCTAGGCATAGTTTTACTGTCGACTAAAGCCATGCCATATTCACTTGCTGTTTCATCCATGATCTCTAAAGCATTCTCAAATGCTTCTGCTTTGGTCATACCTTCGGGTATGACCATTTTAACTTTACGGATCATCCCTTTTGCCGGATCACCGGTAGTCAACACTTTGTCAAACATTTTCCAATACTCTGGTATGGCCTGGGGATCAAGTTTATTCACCTGTTCCATCCTTGTACCCAGATCAAACTTCACAAACGCAAAAATAAAACCAATGACTACTACTGCACCTACAAATGTAAAAAAACCTTTAATAAATTTCATAAATTATCCTTTTTAGTGTCAATAATAAACTATTATAATCTATATAAATAAGATAAAGATTAAAAAAAATTATAATCCTAGCTGTCAACGGCTAAAGCTTCTTCCAAATAAACGCCTAGTTCCTTGGCCTCCTCCATGATAAGGTCATTTACCTTCATCTTGGACTCTATAACAACATCTGCGAGTTTAGACTTAATATGAAGCTCCAAAGGACGTTTTCCCGGATATTTATCCACTAAACACATCAATTCTTCGACGATCTTTGCATCAGGCATAAGGTTCAAGGCAAGTATCAAAGGCGGTTGCACAGGTTCTTCTACATGCTTCACCTCTTTTTCCACTTTTACTTTCGTTTTCTTTGCATCTTTCATACTGGATATCTTCAAGATGTTCATACGTGTAAAGTCACCATCTTTCGTCACTTTTACTTTGAAGGCGATCGGCTTACTAAGATCAAAATCTTCTTCAAGTTCCTTAAGACGGTTTTCAAAGAGCATCAATTCGATATTTCCGTGCAAATCCATAATATTGGCTATACCGAATTTATTGCCTTTCTTGCTTATCTTCTCCGTGATATCTTCTATTTTACCGATGAACATAGCCTGTGAACCATCAGCCAGATCATCTATCTCCGAGCTTAATGTATAGTTGATGGTATCAAGGGTTTCACGGTACTTATCCAGCGGATGCCCTGAAACATAAAAGCCCAAAGACTCTTTTTCCATTTCAAGGATCTCCATGGGTTCAAATTCATCCATGTGAGCAAGTTCCAACGTAACAGTGGTCATTTCTGCACCTTCCCCAAAAAGAGAACCAACCGCTTGTTTTTTCGCATCGCCTGCTTTTTTGGCGGTCTCAATGATCTCTTCGATCTGTGAAAGCATCGCTTTACGGCTATAGCCAAAACTGTCGAGTGCTCCGGCTTTAATGAGTGATTCAATAACTTTTTTGTTCACCTTGCTGGCATCTATACGCGAAACAAAATCAGAAAAGTCTTTGAATTCTCCCTCTTCTCTGGCTTTCAACATAGACTTGATAGCGATGTCCCCTGCACCTTTAATGGCCCCCATGCCGAACATGACAACCTCATCACCTTCTACTTTACGTGCTTCAAACACAAGCCCGGAACGGTTAATATCCGGTGGAAGAAGCTGAATACCCATACGTTTAAGTTCATCCACATATTTGACCACTTTATCGGTATTGTTCTTTTCCAATGTCAAGATCGCCGCCATAAATTCCGTCGGGTAATAGTGCTTCAAATAAGAGGTATAGAATGTGATCATTGCATACGCTGCAGAGTGGGACTTATTGAATCCATACCCGGCAAACTTCACGATAAGATCAAAAAGATTTTCCGCTTTTTCTCTGTCAAACCCTTTCTTCTTTGCACCATCAGCAAACTGACCTTTCAGCTTGTCCATCTCTTCTTTGATCTTCTTACCCATAGCCCTACGTACCAGATCAGCACCTCCGAGGCTGAATCCACCGATGGTCTGTACGATCTGCATCACCTGTTCTTGATAGACAATGACCCCATAGGTTGGTTTGAGTATAGGTTCAAGTTCAGGGAAGGAGTAAGTAATTTCTGCGCGCCCATGCTTACGCTCCACAAAATCATCAAGCATCCCTGACTCCATCGGTCCGGGACGATAAAGCGCCAGCATCGCAATGACATCCTCAAAGCCGTTTGGCTTCAGTTTTTTCGCCAGATCCTGCATTCCGGCCGATTCTATCTGGAACAGTCCAAGGGTCTCACCCGTACTGATATAATCATACACTGCTTTGTCTTCGATATTCTCTTCCACAAAGTTGATACGTTTACCATGTCTTTTTTCTACCAGTTTTAGTGCTTCTTCGATCACTGTCAATGTTTTAAGCCCAAGGAAGTCAAACTTGATGAGATCTACATCTTCGACATACTTACCTGAGTACTGTGTGGCCAGTGTATCAAGCCCCGTGGGTTTGAAAAGCGGGGTCTTTTGCCACAGCGGTTCATTCGAGATAACTACACCTGCAGCATGTGTACCGGCATTACGATTCAGTCCTTCCAGTGCCAATGCATACTCCCAGGTACGTTTTGCCTGAGGATCACTCTCTAACAACTCTTTGATCTTAGGCTCTTTTTCATAAGAGCTTTTCAAGTCTATACCCAGTTCATCCGGGATAAGCTTGGCCATAGCATCTGCCTTGGAGTAAGGCATATCAAGTACACGTGCCACATCACGTATGACCCCTTTAGCCAAAAGCTTACCAAAGGTAATGATCTGTGCCACGTTGACCCGTCCGTACTTTTCAACCACATAATCAAGTATCTCTTGACGTCTAGCCTGACAAAAGTCCATATCTATATCCGGCATTGAGATACGTTCAGGGTTCAAAAACCGCTCAAAAAGTAAGCCGTAAGGCATAGGGTCGATATCTGTAATACCCAATGAATAGGCCACAAGAGAACCAGCAGCTGAGCCACGTCCCGGTCCAACAGGAATACCCATCTGTTTTGCCGCATCCACAAAATCCCAAACGATAAGCATGTAGCCTGGGAACTTCATATTATTGATGATATCTATCTCCACTTGGAGTCTGTCTCTGTACTCTTGATGTTTGTCTTCCGGGACGATCTTTAGACGATCTTCAAGTCCTCTTTTGGACTCCTCTATAAAGAGGACTTTATCATTCTCCAATGAATACTCTTTGTCCGGTTCAGGGATACTGATATTGGACTCTGCTGCACGTTCTCTCGCGAATTTGAAATTAGGTGGAGTAGGATCGCCCAGTTTGATCTCAAGGTTACATTTGTCCGCTATCTCCTGGGTGTGTTCCAATGCTTCAGGGATATCTGCAAACAGTGCCGCCATCTGTTCCGGTGACTTTACATAAAATTCATGTACCGAGTGACGTAAACGGTTGGGGTCATCATAGAGTTTGTTCATAGCGATACACATAAATGCTTCATGTGCATCTGCATCCTTTTGTTCCGTATAATGTGTGTCGTTGCTTGCAATGATCTTAATGCCCGTCTCTTGTGAGAGTTGGATGATCTGCTTGTCTATACGGTGCTGGTCCCCGATACCATGGCGCATAAGCTCAAGGTAAAAGTCATCACCAAAAACATCTTTATATTTTAAAGCTACTTTTTTTGCTTCCTCATACCCTTTGGCACCAAACTTGATATTTCTCTCTGAAAGATTTAAATGCCAGTTGATCTCGCCCTGTAAACAAGCAGAAGAGCAGATGATCCCTTCACTGTTCTCTTTAAGCAAGTCCCAGTTGATACGAGGATAATAATAGAATCCATCTATGTATGCACGTGAACTCAGATACATCAGATTTTTATACCCTACTTCATTTTTGGCATAGAGACAGAGGTGAAAACGCTGACGTATAGACTTATCACCAAGATCTTCTTGATTGTGCACATAGGCTTCCATACCGATGATAGGTTTGATACCCTCTTTCTTCATGGTATTATAAAAATCTATGGTACCAAACATATTACCATGGTCCGTCATCGCTACAGAGGTCATCCCCTGCTCTTTGATCTTTTGTGCAAGTGCTTTTATCTTATTCGCACCATCAAGTAACGAATATTCAGTGTGTAGATGAAGGTGGGTAAATTGTGGCTTCTCTTTTGGTTCTTCTGACATGGATAACCTTTTAAATAATTGGCTTTAATATAGCAAAGGTTAGGTAAAAATAGATTGAAAAATGAGGGAAGAAACAGAGGCAAATGAACGAAATCCAAAACCTTTACCATACATCACAACACAGGCGGGAAAAGTCTTCCTCCTGTATTTTTTAATCTTGTACGCTATTCGGATTCGTGCTAGGAACAATAGTCCAAAAGCATACCCTCTTTCACAGCCTGCATACTCTCTTTTCCTACCAGGCGTTCTACGATGGCTAGTCCGAAACAGACAGCTGTTCCGGGCCCCTGTGAAGTCATGACATTGCCATCGGTAACCACTTTCAAATCGTCTCTGTAACCGGGATGGTCTATCTCTTCTTTGGCACCGGGGTAGCAGGTATAGTCATTGCCTAAAACACCTGCTTTTTTCAGTGCAAAAGGCGCGGCACACATTGCACCTACTAGTTTGGTCGCTTTAAACTCTTGAAGCAGTTCGATCACCCTTGCATTTTCAGCCAGTGCATGCGTACCGTCCCAACCACCCGGAAGTACCATCATGTCAAAATCTTCACTGATCACATTTTTAATAGAAGTATCAGCCTGCACTGTGATTCCATTAGCGCCCAGAACCAAGTTACCCTGGAATTCATCTTCCAGGTAGGCTACTCGCACCTCTAACCCTCCGCGGCGCATTACATCGATGAGTGCAACCGCTTCTAACTCTTCAAAACCTTTTGCTATGGGTAATAATACACTTGCCATATTTCTTCCTTTCTTAAATTTTCATGTTAAAAACGCTGTTTAAAATAATTATAACCACTTACCTATTAGTAAACAATAAATAGAGGGATTAGGATAAAAAATAATCTATTATATATTATACATAGTTTTGAATTATAATAGTTATAGGATAATAATATTGTATTTGTAAAAATTATATTAATAAATTCATTTTTAAGATATTTTTAATTTAGAAAAGGTTTTATACAATGAAAAAGATCATCATAACATCTGTAGCAGTAGCTGCATTCGTAACAAACGCACAAGCAGACTTTAACTTTGGAGATATGTTCAAAGATATGAAAGAAGCTGCTTTCACGATAAACAAGGATGTTCAAGATACATCAGCAGAAGTTTCTACCTCTAAAAGCGGCCAGAACACTACTCATTCTGTCTCATCTGATACTCAAAACTCCGAAGACTCTAGCAAGAGCTTTGCTCAAAAATAAAGTGTTAGTGCAACACTGAGTGTCGTAGTAAACAGGCATTACTTCGAATGATATAAGAAGGCATTACCTTCTTATATACCTTTCATGTTCAGTGACTTAGATAACTTCTTCTCCTTCATCGAAAAATATAATTTTTATTTATAATATAGAACATACCGTACTATGACCTAAATATACTACTTACTGAACATAACTATGTAACGTGTAAATATCCGAATGCCTGGCTATCACCAGTATATAAAAGATTGTGAAAAAGTATTTAAATGGGAAGAAAAAGAAAGAAAAAGAAAGAAAGCCGTATTTTCAGGCTGAAGCCTAAAAATACGCTAAGAAGAGTGGTCTACTTGGCTTTTTCCAAATATTTACCTTCAACCGTATCAACTTTGATCATTTCACCTTCAAGGACATGGAAAGGCACTTGTACGACCGCACCACTTTCAAGTGTGGCAGGCTTTTTTCCCCCTTGTGAATCACCCTTGAAGTTAGGTGGTGTTTCTACGATCTTAAGTACAACTGTTTGTGGTATCTCCACTGAGATCGCTTTACCACCGTGGAATAAAACCTCAGCTTCCATGCCATCAATCATAAAATCAAACGTATCTTTACCTACCTGCTCATGTGTAAGGCCAATTTGTTCAAATGTCGTGGTATCCATAAACTGAAGCATTTCACCATCATCATAAAGATATTGCATGGTTTTTTGTTCTAGTTCCGGTACATCAAATTTGTCACCTGCATGGACTGTTTTTTCAATCGTTTTACCTGTAGCAAGATTCTTGATCTTCATACGTACGAAGGCTGCTCCCTTACCCGGCTTCACATGTTGAAAATCAACTACCTTATACGGGTTTCCTGTAATTTCAAGTCTGGTACCTTTTTTAATGTCACCCATTCCGACTGTAGCCATTTTAGCTCCTTAAAAATAATGAGTGATTATAGCAGATGCTTGATTAAAAATGATACAAAAGAGCCCTAATGACACCCCTAAAGGTGCCTTTAAGCATCTTATTTGGTAATAGAAGAATTCTTTGCTTCACACTGGTCTGAAAGTTCAAAGTCCATTGCTTTGGCATTAGCCATCAAGACAGGAACAAAAAGCAATGAAACAAAGACAGCGGCAACGGTACCGGAGATCAGTGCAACACCAAGCCCACCAAATACCGGGTCTCCTGCAAGCAGGGTAGAACCCAAAATGATAGCCACAGCCGTTAATGCAATCGGTTTTGCCCTGGTTGCTGCAGCGATAGCGATCGCTCTTCGTTTTTTGATACCTTCACACTCCATTAAAGACTTGGCAAAGTCAATAAGCAATAGTGAATTACGTGAACTGATCCCTATAAGCGCAATAAATCCAATGAGCGAGGTTGCCGTCATAAAGAAGGTCTCTGAAGTAAACAAGTTGGCCACCCAATGTCCTACGATCACCCCTATCAGTGAGAGGAATGAACCCAGTAGCACGATACCGCTGATAGCAAAACTCTTATAATAGATAACCAACAATAAGAAGATCAATACCAAAGCAGCAATAAAGGCAGCCCCCAGATCCCTAAAGGTATCCAGTGTTACTTTCATCTCTCCATCCCAACGTATCAGGAATTTTTCATGTGTCTTTTTATCTTCCAAAGTAAAGTCAAACATATACGTTGAAAAGTCTGCTTTGGTGATCATGTAATCCTTTTCAAACTTCTCTAACATTCTACTGCGTGCATCCAAAAGAGGATACACTTGTGAAACCATGTCTGTCTCAGCCACCACATTCACCATACGGGAGAGGTTTTTATGCATGATCATAGGATTCGACTTCACTTTTCGGATCATCACGACTTCGCTTAAGGAGACCATCATCCCCTTCATATTCATCAAATTTAACGATGAGAGTTTACTTTGCAAGGCGTCATGATTTGCTTCAGACAGCTTTTTACTCTCCGTGTCCAAAACCAGAAATATAGGTATCTGATCAGGTGCATTTTTAGAATTTTTATGGGCTATAAGCCTTCCTTCAAACGCAAGATACAAAATATTGTTGACCTGTTCTACATTCAGCCCGCTTCGGGCAATTTTTTCTTTGTCTGGGACCAACTCATATTTCTCAAATTTTTCATCAGCCATGATATCCAGATCAACCAATCCTTCTGTTTGAGATAACACCTCTGCTACATCAACAGACAGGTGTCGTAGCATTTCAAGATCTTCACCATGCACTTCAACCACAATAGAAGCCAATGTAGGTGGTCCTGATGGCTGTTCTATAAACTTAATACTTGTACCTTCCGTTAAAGACGCACATGCTGCTTGTATCTCAGGTCGTAAACGCTGTACCATCAGAAAGGATGGCTCATCACGGTGGTGTTTGTCTGAAAGGTTGACAGAGATCTCGGAAACGTTTTCAGTCTGCTTCATACTGGTACCTTTGACAAGACCGGCATAATCAAGAGGTATACCTTGTCCCAGGAAAAGTTCTATATTCATCACTTCTTCTTCTTTTTTTAAAAAGTCAATGACACACTCGCTAACCGCTTTAGTTTGTTCTATAGAGGAACCCGTAGGTGTATCCACGTAGATCGAGAAGGTATTGGCACTTTTATCCGGCAGCATTTTTGCCAAGACTAGTTTGGTAGGGAACATCAAAAGCGAAAGAAAAAATGCTAAAGCCGTTAGCATGATCACCAGTTTCTTCTTTGCCTTACTATCAAGAATAGTATAAATAAAACTTTCAAGATTTTTCATGATTGCGCACCTTCATCATCCTGTTTTTTATGATTGCCATGTTCCGGTTTTTTAAGTAACTTCAAACTTAGATACGGTGTAAAAATATAAGCGACAAATAATGAGGCGATCAGTGCTACAGGTACATTATAGGGGATAGGTTTCATAAATGAGCCCATCATCCCTCCCACAAATGCCATAGGAACCATGGTCAAGATAATGGCCAGAGTGGCTATATTGGTGGGTGCACCAATCTCATCGGTTGCTTCAACCAAAAGCGAACTCATCTCTTTATCTTCTACCCCGTGGCTATGTAAATGTCTATGAATATTTTCAATCACAATGATCGCTGCATCCACCAGCAATCCCAAAGAGAGCAAGAGCGCAAAGAGTGTGATCCGGTTCATCGTTTGACCTGTCATCCATGCGGTGAAGAGTGTCACGGCTAAAATAGCAGGGACCGTGAATGTCACTATGATCGACTCTCTCCAGCCCAAAGCAAAAACCAACATCAAAGCAATGATCACGATCGTAATAATAAGATGATGCATCAACTCATTGACCGCTTCATTTGCACGCTCTCCATAGTTCCTTGTGATAACATAACCAATGCCCAGCTTATCAAACTCCTTTTCATGACTTTGGAGTATTTCAAGTACATCTTCAGAAACAAAAACGGCATTGGTTCCCGCAAGCTTTGCAATCGTCATCGTAATTTGATTTTTTTCTTCACTGAAGGTTACTTTACCTTGCTCTTTATCTGTAGGTGTGCCCTCTTCCTTTAAAAAGATCTTGGCGGTCTGGAAGTTTTGTATATCCACGCCTTTTGTCACGGAAGCCACATCTCTCAAATAAATAGGTGATCCCATATATTGTGCAACGATCACGTCTCCCACATCCTTCACACTCTCTATGGCATTTTTTACACCAAAAATCACTAACTTGTTGTCTTTCGTTCGTCCCTTCACATCAGGTACATCCACAGCTAAAGATTGTACTGCTTTCATGATCTGACCCAAGGAGAGATGATAGGCAGATAGTTTTCCCATATCAACTTCAATATTATATTGTGCCTTGCGCGCACCTTTTAGTGTAGTTTTAGCGACATTCTCTACTGCATTTATTTTTTGCTGTAATTTACTCACTGTTTCAAACAGAGTAACCTCGTCAATGCTACGCTTTGTTTTTGGATAAAAAGCCACCGTTAAAATAGGAATATCGATATCAATATCAAATGGTTTTACACTGGGCTGCATCACACCTTGTGGCATCATATCCATGTTCTGCATCACTTTATCATAGAGTTTTAAATTGGAATCTTCCCTGTCCTCACCGATATAATACATGACATTGACGATACCCACATTGTCCATTGCAATGCCGTGTATATGTTCAATCCCACGCACTTCCCGTAACTTACGCTCCAAGGGGTTGACAATAATATTTTCTATCTCTTTAGGTGTAGCGCCTGGCATAGCGACTATAACAGCTCCACCAGAAATAGCAATTTGTGGATCTTCTTCTCTTGGCATCGTATTAAGGGCCAAATAGCCTATAAGAAGAAGCATCAGACCAAGCACGATCGTTAAGGGGTTATGCAAAAATCCTTTTGCTAATTTTCCTGCTACATTTACAATTTCATACTCTTGTTTTTGCTTCATGATTACCTACTTAATCATAATTTTTGCATACATCCCCGGATACACAGAAGATCTGCCTTTTCTATCAAAGTCCATTTTAATTTTGAACTTGTGTGTCATAGGATTTGAACTGGGGATAATAGATGTAATTTCACCGACCGTTTTAAAATCTATAGAAGGTATTTCAATCTCTACTTTTTTACCCAGATTGATATATTTCAATTGTGTTTCACTCATTTCCGCAACAATGGTTAATTTACTCAGATCAGTTAACACAACTGCCGGCATACCGGGAATGGCCATCTCTCCTTCATTAAGACGTTTATCAACGATCACGCCGTCATTAGGTGCAAGGATCTTCAAATAATTATACTGGTTTAGTACTTCTTCTTTTTTAGCCAGTGCCTGCTTGACCTGTTCTTCTGCTATTTTAACCATATCTTCAAGGTTTTTAGCCGCAAGTTGTAACATTTCAAATTCATACTTGGAAACCATCTTTTTTTTGTAAAGTCTCTCATGTCTTGCAAGGTTGGTCAGCACATTATTATATTGGTTCTTATTCATTTGAAGAGAGAGTCTCGCTTGAGAAATAGAAAGATCCACCTGTTTCTCTGCAGATTCTATCTCTTTAGAATCTATCTCATACAGAAGTTGCCCTTTTTTGACGATATCGCCTTCTGATACAGCCATCTTTTTCACATAACCCATATATCGGCTGGTAAGCATTTTTTGATTATCAGAAACGACGGATCCGCTTAAATTTATTTCTATAGCATGTACCGAAGTGGTGACCCATAGCAATGCAAGTAATTTTAACAATGTATTCATACGTTTCCTCCTGTATTTAAAATACTATTGAGCTCAAATATCTTGGTATTTCGCTCATTCTTCACCGTTAACAGTTTGAGCAGTACTTCCAGCTCTTTAGACTGTTTTATCAAAAGATCTGAAATAGAGACAATCCCCTCCTTATAGCGTGCGCGGTAATTTTCATAGACTTTTTTGGCAAAATGTAGCTGTTTTTTATAACTTTCCACATCAGCATTTTTACTTAAAATTTCTGTCTCAAGCTTTTTTACTTTCAGAGCAATACCTGATTTGGCTAAGGATACCTGATCTTGTACTTTCAAATGATTGACTTTTGCTTTTTGCAGATTGGCACTATCGGTACCTCCCTTAAAGATATTCCATTTTAACTGTATGCCAACGGTATACGCATCTTTATCCCTAAACTCATTCCAAAATGTATCATCTGCACTTCCATACTCACCAAAGGCACCGATCGTTGGTAGGTAATTTGCTTTTTCGGCACGGACAGCCATTTTAGTGATCTGTAATCCTAGCAGTGCTTGTTGTATCTCTATATTATTACTCTCCAGCGCTTCGGTATTAATATGGGGCATGGGTGCCATCTCATTGACTTTTTTGATAGAATTTACCTCTTCATTTAATAAAAATGAGAGGAATTGATACGCAAGATCCCGATTGAGTTTTGCCTGATTATGCATACTTTCTGTCTCCGCTCTACGTGCCTGTACTTCAAGCAGGTCAATGTCCTGTGCATACCCCTCTTCCTTCATACTTGCAACAATCGATTCCAAGTGTCGAATATTTTGAATGATCTTTGAAAGATTCAAAATATAATTTTCAACCAAAGAGATGTCATAAAATGCTTTTTTGGTCTGGTATATTTTTTCATTCATCAGTTTTTGTGTATCCCACTGACTCATACGATGTAAGGCTTTTGTGATACGCCCATACTCTGAAAGTTTACCACCGGTATAAAGAGGCAGCATGTAGGAGATTTTTGTCTGATAGTGGTTTCTGGCTTCCGGGTAATTTAACGCTTGCGGTGGCGGTGTAAATGGGTCTGCACCGGAATTGTAATTCTCAAAGAACTCTTGAGCACCAAAATCACCAAAAGTAGCTTCACGGCTTTGCAATTTAAAACCAAAAACATTTCCTGCATCATTGGAGCGTACCCCTGAAACGGACACATCCATCTTACCGAAATGTTGTCCTTTAGCTGCGGCTACTTCATAGGCTTTCATTTGTTCATTAAAATGGGATATTTTCAATTCCAGGTTATTTTGTTTCAACATAGAAATAGCTTGAGAAATGTCTAGGTTATTTAAACCCGCAAATAATGGCCAAGACAAGAAAAAAATGAGATATTTTTTCATCCGATACACCCTCTCTTCCCTAAGATGACTTATATTATAACGAAAGATACAGTTTTCTGCTCTACATCAGAATATAATAATTATAAATTATATCTTATATAATATAAAGTAATTATTAAAAAGGGGAGATGATGCACTCGTTGATAGAATCACTTACAAGCATAAAGCATGGATGATAGTTTAAATAAATAAAAAAGGAAGGGAAGGGAAAAACTAAGTGGAATACTCCACTTAGTGATTAGAGCGTTGCGTGAGAAACGCTGATACACGCTTCTAATGCAGAAAGTTCTTCGAGAAGCTCTTTTTTGATTTGACCATCTACACGCACCACTGCCAATGCCTGCTGTTCACTGTCACGACCTAGTCTAAAGTCAGATATATTCAACCCATGTTCTGCCATGATTCTACCTACATCACCGATCACACCTGGGGTATCTGTATTTCTGAAGAAGACCATGGTACCTTTTGGTTCCACGTCTAAGATATAATCATCGATCTCAATAATACGCTGTTCCGTATCATCAAAAACTGTACCTGCGATAGAGATCGTTCCTGCCGTCGTTGTAAGTTTGATACCAATCCTATTGGTAAAACCGCTGTTATTGGGTTTTATCTCTTTGGCTATCTCTATACCACGTTCATCTGCAACAAACTCAGCATTGACATAGTTGATCTGATCACCTAAGGATTCTGTCAGTACACCTACCGTTGCAAAAGTAGCCATAGATTCAATATGTTCAGATACCGGTCCCTCTGCCATAACCTTGATAGACTTTATTGCACTTTTAGTGATCTGTGCAGACATATGCCCTATCTTTTGAACCAGTTCTAAATACGGTCTTACAAAATCTGGTAACTCATTCTCTTTGATCGGTAAGTTGAGTGCATTAGGATAAGAGATCCCCTTTGCAGCGGCTATAGCATTTTCGGCTGCCTGGATCGCAATATTTTTTTGTGACTCTTTGGTATTAGCACCCAGGTGAGGAGTTACCGTTACATTCTCAAGGTCTAAAAGAGGGTGATCCGTAGCCGGCTCTTTGTTAAATACATCGATACCAGCCATGGCGATCTTACCAGATGTAAGTCCTTCAAAAAGGGCATCTTCATCATAGAGACCACCCCTTGCACAGTTAATGAGTATCACACCATCTTTCATTTTAGCGATTTCATCTTTTCCTATCATTCCAATGGTCTCAGAGTTTTTAGGTGTATGGATCGTGATAATATCACATGCTAAAATATCTTCAAAATTCTTCGTATAAGAGATATCAAGGTCAGTTGCTTTACTTGCATCAATATAGGGGTCGTAAGCCAAAACATCCATTTCAAATGCTTTAGCTCTTTTCCCTACACGAGAACCAATGTTACCAAAACCGATAATACCAAGCTTTTTATCTTTAAGCTCTGTACCATACCAGTCCTGTCTTCGCCATACACGATCAAGTTTGAGGTTGTTATGTGCATAAGGGAATGTTCTCACACATGAAAGCAAGTGGGTCATGGTAAGTTCAACTGCTGCAATAGTGTTAGCAGTAGGAACATTCATAATAACAATACCTTGTTTACTAGATCCAGGGATATCTACATTATCTACACCTACACCGGCACGCACAACAGCTGTTATATTTTTAGCAGAAGCTAAAAATGCATCATCAACATCCGTAGATGAACGTGTAATTGCAACATCCGCTAAAGGAATGATCTCAGCAATAAGCTTATCTTTAGGCTCATCAGCTGCATTGATAAATTCTATTTCACTATCATTCGCAAGAATATCCAATCCATCTTGGTGAATATGATCACAAACTACGATCGTCTTTTTTGACATCTTATAACCTTTGTTTTGTGAGAATTTAAGTACCTACTAGTACAGGAGAATACGATGAATCGTATGAACTACCTACTACAGGCAACTCAATAATAACACTCAAAACCAGAAAATGTGCTTTAGGCACATCTTCTCATTCTGAGACTTTGAAGCTTTAACTCAAAAAGTGTCTAATACTACTTATTTATCTTTTAAATTTATCGCCAAATGCATCACCAAGTGTCATACTGTCATCTTGGTCCAAATTAAGCTGATCAAGTGCTTCTCTTTCTTGTTGACGCTCAAGTCTTTTGACAGAAACTCTGATTCTATCTGTATTGCCATCGATAAAGCTGATCACACCTGTGATCTCTTGTCCTTTTTCGATCTCATCAAATTTAAGCGGATGAAGGTCTTCCGTTCTAATAAGTGCATCAACATTATCTTCAAGTGAGATAAATACACCAAAATCTTTTTTATCTTTTACTGTACCCGTAACGATGGAACCATTTTTATGGTTTTCAGCATAGGCTTTCACCGGTGAATCTTCGAGTGCTTTTTTACTTAATGAGATCTTACCTGCTTCTGTATCGATTTTGATGATCTTTACTTCAACCTCATCACCCACTTTAAGCTCAGATTTGGCATTTTTTGATTTATCCCAAGAGACTTCTTGATTATGAAGGAGCCCCTCTACCGGACCAACTTTTACAAATGCACCAAAATCAGTAATAGAAGTTACTTTACCGGTTACAACATCACCGACTCTGTACTCAGATGTAAATGCATCCATAGGCTTAGGCAGAAGATTTTTAAGGCTCACTCTAAGTCTTCTTGCTTCTTTGTCCACTTCGATCACTTCAACATTGATGTCTGTATTATTCTCTAGGTAATCTTTAGGATGTTTCACATTTTTGTCCCAAGAAATTTCAGATACATGAAGGAATGCTTCAAGATCTTCACCGAGATCCACAAATACACCATATGGTTCAATATTTGAAACAGTAGCAGTCACTGTGTCACCTACGCCAATAATGGCATCAATATCAGACCAAGGATCAGGGTTCGCATCTTTAATAGACAGTGAAAGATGTCTTTTCTTTTTATCATACTCTAAAGCAACTACATTTACTTCATCACCTTCAGCAAAGTACTTAGACGGATTTACCGGACCTTTGTGAGAAATTTGTGAATAGTGAACCAGGCCGTCCATACCACCAACATCTACGAACATACCATAAGAAGTGATCTTTTTAATGGTTCCGACTACCGGTTCTTTATTTTCAAGCAGTTCTGCAACGATTTCATCTGTTTTAGCTTTCTCACGTTCAATAAGTTCTTTTCTAGAAACTACTACTGAACCTTTCTCTTTATCCACTTTAACGATAACCGCTTTTACTTTTTTACCGATCGGATCAACTTTTGAAGAAAGGTATGAAAGTGTACGTGGCATGAAGAACTCCAAACCATCACAATCAACAACATAACCACCTTTGTTTACCTTTGTGATAACACCTTCAATGATATATTCTTGCTCATCATCATATTCGTCAATAAACTCATTAAGAGCCGCTCTGCTCAACGCTGCTTTATGAGAAATACGACCTCTACCCATGGTAACCACATCAATCGTATCACCTACTTTAAATGCCAGGTTACCTTCTTCATCTTTGAGCTCATCGAGTGATAGTGTTGCATCTCTACCGCCACCAATATCAATGACAGCTATCCCGTCTTTTTCATCTATCTTAACAACCGTACCTGTTACTAAATCACTTTTTGATTCTGACTTTTTAAACGATTCCTCAAGCATCGCTTCAAAATCTACATCTTCTATTTCGATATCTTCGAACTTCATACCTATCCTTATGTGTGCCTAATTTTGCGTTATTATACCCTTTTAACCATAAATATGGCTTATATGGTAAAGGCCCGAAAGCCACGGCGTCGCTAGGTCTACTTTAGATCTTGGGCTGTATTATCGATTGCTTTTAAGCTTTTAGTATACGTTTGGAAGTGTTAATAAGAAGAGATACTTTCAAGTACGTCAAAATAGGTTGGAAATGTTTTTGCAGTACACTCAGGTTCATTGATCGTCACAGAGACGGGGTCCAGTGCTAAAAGGGAAAAACACATGGCCATTCTATGGTCATCATACGTATCTATGGCTGCATGTCTTAATACTTTAGGAGGTGTGATCTTTAAATAGTCTTCACCCTCTTCTACCTCTGCTCCGACCTTACGAAGTTCTGTCGCCATAGCAGCAAGCCTGTCTGTCTCTTTGACACGCCAATTATAGATATTTCTCAGTGTAGTGGTACCCTCTGCAAAAAGTGCCGTGGTCGCTATGGTCATGGCTGCATCAGGGATGTGGTTGAAATCCATATCAATGGCATGAAGTTCCCCTTTGCCTACCGATACAAAGTCATCACCCCACTCTACGACTGCGCCCATTTTTTCCAGGACATCTACAAACTGGATATCCCCCTGTATACTCTTTTTACCGATACCTGTCACTTTGACCCTACCGCCTTTTATGGCAGCTGCCGCTAAAAAGTAAGAAGCAGAAGAAGCATCTCCTTCTACCATAAATGTCTCTACCGCTTTATAGGTTTGTCCGCCTTTGACCCTAAAGGTTTGATAATTATCATGTACTACCTCTACACCAAATTCTTGCATGATATGCAGCGTAATATCGATATAGGGTTTAGAAACAAGTTCCCCGATAATAGAGATGGTCATATCCTCTTTGGCCAGTGGTGCGGCAAGAAGCAATGCCGTTAAAAACTGACTGGAAATGGCACCGTCAATCTTCACATTTCCACCTGATAAACCATTGGCTTCTATCAAAAGCGGCGGGTATCCTTCATTCTCTTGATACGTTATCTTTGCACCTGCCTCTCTCAAAGCATCTACCAAATGCCCGATAGGCCGTTCTTTCATTCTTGGTTCGCCTGTCAAAAGGTAAGTACCTGTACCTAAGCATAATGCCGCGCAAAGTGGCCGCATAGCAGTCCCGGCATTCCCCAAAAAGAGTTCTTCCAGGTTTACACTGTGTATGGCTCCGGCATTACCGACTACCGTACATGTTGTCTTATTTTCTGAGAGGGTATAGTCGATACCAAGCTGTTTGAGTGCATTGAGCATATGTCTGGTATCATCACTTTCTAAAAGATTGGTGATGGTGGTCGTTCCCTCAGCCAGTGCAGCAAGTAATAGAGCTCTGTTGGATAGACTTTTAGAACCGGGCAGATTGATCTCGCCCTCTATTTTAGAGATAGGTTTCAATGTTAGTGTATTCATACCACCTCATCAACTTTCGTGAGTTCTTTGATCTTACCGATCACATTCTGCACGATCCAATTAGGGGTAGATGCCCCTGCTGAAATACCACAAAGATGCTTGCCTTCAAACCATGCTGTCTCAAGTTCCTTTTCGTTTTCTATCAGATAGCTATCTTTACAGTAACGCTCGCAGATACTGTGCAACTGTTTTGTATTGGAAGAGTGTTTTCCCCCTATCACGATCATCACATCCGCCTTTTTAGCAAGTTCTGATGCTGCATCCTGGTTCTCGAATGTGGCATTGCATATGGTGTTAAACACTCTTACTTCTTTACGCGTTGCCATCAAGGCTGTAACTATTTTGGCAAATTCTTTGGGTTTTTTTGTGGTTTGGGATACAACAGCAACTTTACCCTTGAGAGGAAGTGCCTCCAACTCTTCAGGTTCAAGCACGATAAAAGCATCTTCATCGTCTTCGGCATAACTTACCACCCCTTTGATCTCAGGGTGATTCTTGTCACCATAGATCACGATACTGTACCCCTCTGCACTCATCTTTTGTACAATGTTCTGTGGAGTGGTCACATAAGGGCACGTTGCATCTATAATTTTATGTTCCTGCTTTTTTAATGCAGTCAATTCATCTTTAGGGATGCCATGGGTACGGATCACAACTGCATCATCCGTCTCAATATCTTCAAGACGTTCAGCAAGGCTAATGTTGAACCCTTCTTTCAGTCTATTGATCTCATCCTTATTATGGATCAGCGGACCATAAGTGACAGAACCTGTGTGTTCTTCAGCTATTTCAATCGCTCTTTCCACGCCAAAACAAAAGCCATAACTGGATGCTAATTGTATTTTCATATCTATCTCAATTCAGCTTTACATTCTGTCTCAAGCGCAGTCATGACCTGCGCCATCAACGCTTCTATATCACTGTCTTCTAGTGTTTTTTCCATCGACTGGATAAAGAAACGTACCGTAAGACTCTTCTTGTCCCCTAGCTTTTCGTCTTCATAGATATCTACAGGATACGTATCCTTAAGCATTGGAAGGTCAAGGCTATTCAACACTTTAGCTACTTGATAGTAGTTTAAAGATTTGTCTATCAAAACAGAGAGGTCTTTATAGACACCCTGGAATTTAGAGATAGGCGTTGCATTGATATGTTTAGGCAGCAAGGCATCAAAATCAAGTTCTGCAACGAAAGTCACGGGAATATCAAAATCCTCCTGTACCGTTGGGTGTAGCTTCGAAAGAAAACCGCACACTTTGCCATCTACGATGATATCTGCAGACTGGTAAGGGTGCAAAAGGCTATTGGAATGTGTACATGGTACCAGGTCAAACGCACCTACCACTGCCCCTACTTTTTGGGCAAACGTAGCAAAGTCTATCATCTGTGGTTTTCCAGCATTTCTTACGCTTTCAGCTTCAACCTGACCAGAGAAAACAAAAGAGATCTTTTCGCTCTGTTCTCTTTTAGAGCCAAATACTGCACCTATCTCAAAAAGCGGAATAGATTTTTTACTGTAACTGACATTACGCTTGACCGCATTCAGTAAATTGACCAAAATAGTAGATCGTAGTGTATTGAGCTCTTCGGCTATAGGATTGGCAAGCTCCAGTGCTTCTTCTACTATGCTGAAACCATATTTTTCCAAAAGCGCTCTTTCAGAAAAGACATAGGAGACATTCTCATAAAAAGAAACCCCTACCGCACGGTTCTTAAACTCTTTTTTTGCCCGATATCTGTCTGTAGTATCATTAAGACGCGGTTTTTCAGCAAATACAAAAGGCTTTGCGTCTATGTTATTAATGCCTATGATACGCACGATCTCTTCTGCAATATCCTGAATATGCTTAATATCATGTCGAAAAAGCGGTACCACAGCAACAACGACATCATGTCCCATGGAACTGATCTCAAATCCTAGTTTTTGGAGTATCGTAACAATTTTACCTATTTCAACCTCCATACCGATGATCGATGAAATCTCTTTTGCATCCACTATGACAGTTTCATTTTCTCGCTCCGTACTTACATTAAGAGAGCCTTCATAACAGGAAATATTTGTATATTTATCCATGAGAGAGGTCATGAAGGAGAAACCAAACTGAAGATCCGGATTAGAACCTCTTGATGTCTTATAGTAGAGATCATCGGTTTCTAAAGAAGAAATAGCTACTGCTTCAACCAAAGTATCCGGATGGATATAACTGGCCTCGATCAAAAGCTCTTTCGTATCATTATTTGCCATCGCTTTTGGGGATTGATTTACACCCACGACAGAAAGTACATTATCATTTCCTATGATCTCCGTGATGCCTTTTGCTTTTGCAACAGGAAGTACAGAGACTTTATTTCCTTCATTACGGAATACCCTACTGTCATAAGCACGTAAGATAACCCCTGTTGTATGTGTTACATACGCCAATATATTGTCAAGTCTACCCTCGGAAATGACATTGACCATAGCCAATCGCAACTGTATCAGGCAACTACTGGATATCTTATTTATCTTTGCCAGTTTATAACGTAGGTCTGCCTCCATTTCCCCTTGTGTATGGATCTCTGCTTCTCTGGCAATACCAAGTTTTACTTTTTCTTTTTGTTTATATTCAAAAGGTTTCATTTCCAGGTCAAGTGCTGCGCTTAAATCTCTTGCCACACCATAAATACTGAGACAGTCTCCTCTATTAGCGGTTAACTCAAGCTCAATAATCGTGTCTGCTACCGTAGGGTATGAAGCAAGCTCACACCCTGCTTCAAGCTCACCGATACTCTCATCTAATATGAGAATACCTTTACCCATCTCCGGCAGTCCAAGCTCAGAAGAAGAACAAACCATCCCTTCACTCTCAACACCGCGCAGTTTTGCATGTTTGATCACAAAATCACCAGGGAGTACTGCACCTATGGTCGCTACTGCCACATACTCTGCATCTATCACATTCGCTGCACCGCAGACGATCTGTCTTGTGCCGCTTCCTACGTCAATATGACAGACGTTCAGCTTATCTGCATCAGGATGTTTTTCGCAAGAAAGGATCTTCCCTATAACGACCTTTTGAGGAATTTCTATCTGAGTCATGCTGTCAACTTCCAGCCCTATAGCGTTAAAGGTTTCATAAAGCTTTTCATTCGAAACACTGCTAAGGTCTATAAACTCATTTAACCAACTTCTTGTTACTATCATCTAAACTGCTCCAACAAACGAATATCACCCTCAAACAAAGATCTCAGATCAGGTATCTTGTGCATAAGCATCGCAAAACGCTCTACACCCAGACCAAAGGCATAACCACTCACATCCTCATATCCTACTGCCTTAAATACATTCGGATCAACGATACCGCACCCAAGCACTTCCAGCCAACCTGTATGTGAACAGACCCTGCATCCTTTACCTTCACAAAAGATACAAGAGATATCTACTTCTGCAGAAGGCTCGGTAAACGGGAAGAAGCTTGGTCTAAACCGTACTTCAACCTCACCGAACATATATTGTAAGAAGTCTGTCAGTATAGACTTGAGGTTCGCAAAACTCACCTTATCTTTGTCATCGACTACAAGCCCTTCAACCTGATGGAACATCGGTGTATGTGTCAAATCATAATCACGTCTGAACACTGTACCCGGAGCGATCATTCTGATAGGAGGTTTTGTCTCCAGCATCGTACGTATCTGAACCGGAGAAGTATGTGTACGTAAAAGTCCGCCGTCTTTAAAGTAGAACGTATCCTGCATATCACGTGCAGGATGGTATTTAGGAAGATTCAAGGCTTCAAAATTATGGAAATCATCTTCCACCATCGGACCGCTTTCCACAGCAAAGTTCAAGGCTACAAAATAGTCAATGATCTTGTCCATCGTCTCCATGACCGGATGCAGTGCACCTTTTTGTGCAAGTGTACCGTAAAGGGAAACATCTATCGCTTCACTTTTAAGTACTTTTTCTATCTCTTCTGATTTAAGCACTTCGTAGCGCGCATCAAAAGTTGCCTGCAATGCGGCTTTACTTTTGTTCAGTCCCTCTGCAAATGCTTTTTTCTCCGGACCTGGTACATCTTTCATCTTAGCAAACTGTGCAGCAAGAACACCCTTTTTCCCAAAAAGCTCAACACGTACTTTTTCTAATATTTCAAGCGAATCAGCCTGAACTATCTTCTCTTCTAAATTTTCCATCTAACCTCTATGCTACTTCGTATATATTACCGTGATTTTATCCAAAAATTACTAATAATGGGATTTATTACTACCTATCTGTGCTATACTTTACATACTTGAAACTTCTCAGTCACTACTTTATACCCGTGCTTGACAGGGATATACACAAGTTGATATGATAAGAAAAAAATAAAATTAACCAAGCAATTAAAGGACCCCTACATGTGCATATTTTGCAAAATCGTCAATAAAGAACTTCCAAATAACACCGTTCATGAGAGTGAACATTTTTTAGCATTTAACGACCTCTACCCTAAAGCACCCATACACATTCTCATTATCCCTAAAACACATGTAGATTGTTTTCAGGATGTTACACCGGAGACTATGGCAGGATTAACGGTATTTGCACAAGAGGTAGCTACCAAAGTCGGTATAGATAAATCAGGCTATAGGCTCATCACGAACAATGGCCAAGATGGGGGCCAGGAGGTACACCACTTACATTTCCACCTGTTAGGTGGAGGAAAACTTACCTGGGACCACAGCCACGAAGACCCACACAAAAGTTTATAAAATATAAACAATGTCGTTCCGAACGCCCTTGTAAGCGAAGCGATTCGAGAGGAACGACGATTTTTGTTTTACCCCAAGGGCATTTCCGATGGGCACTTTTCTAAAAAAGTAAAGAGAGAAACAGCGCCACAAGTTAGCTATTAGGATAATTTACTAAATTTTTCAAACTTAAATGCATCATGCATCAATCTCTTCAAGCTTGAGTTCATACTCAGCCACGATCTCATCATCTTTTTCTGCAGCAATTTCCAAACGTTCAAACAGTGCATCCACTTCTTGCTGTATCTCCCCTACTTCACGTGAAAGCTCCATAATAGAAGAGTTATCCCCCGATACTGATGCCTTTTCCAGTGCTTCATTTTTTTCTGCAAGCTGCGCTTCTGCTGTTTCTATTTTCTCTTCACAGATCTTGATCTCTTTGGTAAAAGGTTTACGTACTTCATTACGTTCCTGTGTCACTGCTTTACGTAGTTTCTTACGTTCTTTATAATTGATCTTAGGTTTTTTCTTTTTAGGTGCAGTCCCCTCTTCCTCTTCCCAACCTATCTTTTCCAAAAATTCATCATACGTACCATCAAAGTACTCTGCTCCGCCTTTATGGAAAATGATGAGCGCATCAGCTAATCTTCTTAACAGCATCTCTGAGTGCGTAACCATAATAAGAGAACCTTCAAAGTCATCTATGGCATCTGCCAGAGCATCGATAGACTGCATATCAAGGTGGTTGGTAGGTTCATCAAGGAAGAGAAGGTTTGCAGGTGTTGCAATGATCTTACCCAGCATGACACGGCTGCGTTCTCCCCCGGAAAGTACTTCAATCTTTTTGTCGGCAAGGTCACCTGAGAACATCATACGCCCGGCGATACTGCGTGACTCTGGTATACCTACATCTTTATTGACTGAAGCGATCTCATCAATGATCGTTGATTTGACATTCAGCCTTTCGATGTTTGTCTGTCCAAAGTGCGCGAATGTGGTAGAAGGATGAAAGTCAAGCTTCCCCTGTTGGAGCGGCAGTTCTCCTGCGATATAATTCAGCAGTGTTGACTTACCCTTACCGTTCTTACCGATAATAGCCAGACGTTTACCCTTCTCCATAGCAAAAGTAATACCTTGAAAAAGCGGTTCATCCGGGTTGTACCCAAAACCCAGATCTTCCGCACGGAAAATCACTTTTGCGGGTGTCTCTTTATATTTGAAACTGAATGACAAAGTCGCATCATTCTGCAAGTCTTCCATATCATCCATTTTGTCAAGTTCTTTTTGCTTGGACTGAGCCAATGCAGCTGTAGAGGCTCTGGCTTTATTTCGTGCTACGAACTCTTCAAGTTCTTTACGCTTTTTATCTTGATTTGCCTTCGTTTTTTCATACGTTTCATCTTCCATTTCAAGTGTCGAGTAGTACTTATAACTGTCCCCCTGCACCAAACGAAGTCCTTTACGCTGGATACCCATCGTATGGGTCGTCACAGAGTCCATAAAATCACGGTCGTGTGTGATGAGTATCACTTCACCGTCAAACTCTTTAATAAATCCTTTCAACCATCGCAAGGAAGGTAGGTCAAGGTAGTTAGTAGGCTCATCAAGCAATAACATGTTGGGCTCTGTTGCCAAAAGTTTTACAAGATTGATACGTATCTGGTACCCTCCGGAAAAGCTCATAGGATCTTTCTCTAGATCTTCTGCTGAAAAACCCAGTCCAAAAAGCAGTTTTTCTATCTTGTAAAAGTTCCATTGTTCATCTTCAGGAAGCACCAATGCACACTCTTCACGTACTGTCTTTTCTGTAAACTCCAAATGTTGACGAAGTGTACCTATCATATAGTTCTTCGGGATACTCACATCTCCTGAATCATAACTCTCTTCACCAAGGATGATCTTAAAAAGCGTTGACTTACCAGACCCATTCCGTCCGACAAGTCCGATTTTCTGTCCATGTGAAAGCTTGAGGTTGACATCTTTAAAAAGGGTTTGTCCCCCAAAGCTTTTAGAGAGATTGGTAAGTTGTATCATGTATATATCCGTATCTGAGAAAGTTTTGTGGCATTGTATCCAAAAGTCTATTAGCCTGTATACTATTTGTTTGAAAGTATTATCATTCTATAATGAAGTTTGAGGTTTATACAAAGGATAAAAAATGAGCGAAAGCAACCTGAAACATTTAGAAAAGATCAAAGAGAATATAGATAGATCAGACGCATTGTCAGAAGAAGAAAAAAGTGATTCGATGAAACGTATCGAAGCGTGGTACAGAGAAGATATGGCATGGGGGACATTTATGAAAGAGTTAAGTGAAGTTTCACCTACTATCAAAGCACTCCTTGCTGAACTCGGACTGCTCTAATATAGCGCCTTTCTTCGGCAGGCGCTTGCCCTATATCTAGCCTATCTGCTAATAATCTCTGAACTCACCCTCTTCCAGTTTTGCCTTCAAACCATCCAGGGCTTCTTGCATAATATTCAGGATCATCTCTCCTGCCACTACATCATCAGCTTCTGGCACATCCCAATTGGTAATTTTCATATTGACCTTGAAGATCGCATTGATCTCTGAGATGATTTCGTTTTTTCTACCTAATATATCTTGCGCTACAGGATTCATGATCGTCCTTTTTTCATATAATGTTCTATGACCAATCATACTACTCTAACAGTAAAAAGTATCTGAAGCTAAAAAAATATGCTATAGTTGAATATGAAGATACAGATATGTAAAAAATTCTCAAAAAGCAATAAGCTTCAGAAAAAACTCCAAGAAGCTTTTCCTGCTGATACCATTGCCGTAAAATCATGTATCAGTATGTGTAAACTGTGCAAGAATCAGCCTGTGGCTAAAGTAAAAGAGAAGAAACTTAAAGCCAAACGTATCTCGAAGCTTATCTCAAAGATAGACGGTTAAAATCTACGAACCGCAAGCACCGCCAAAACCATCTTCAAGGGGTACGCTCATAGAGATGAGTTCTTCTTTCTCTGCTATCCTCTCCCCATTTTGAATGATCGTATAGGTCACTTTCACCGAATCACGGATAGAGTTCACTGTCGTACAGTAACTCTCTAAAGAAGCTCCTATATAACGTTTCGCTTTTGTCGCATCAAACGCTCCGTCAAACGTATAAATGATATGCATAGAGGCGAACTTCATCGGTACAGCATCTGTTCTTTCTATCTCAGCCTTGACAGAGTAGTTCGTTACTTCAAACCCATCTTTTTCTGCCATCATTACCAGGTCTATCCCTGTGCACCCTATGATACCTGTTGCGAAATACTCGACAGGAGTGATCTCTTTGCAGTCTAGAATATACGAAGACTTTATAGTGTTTGCCTTAAATTTTTTATCACCTAAATACTCTACTGATACGTTCATACTATTTCCTAGTGTTTAAATTTCAAGAAGTATATCATACAAAACCGAAAGAAAATCATAGGGAAACAATGGGAGCTTACCTGACCTTAAGGATAACCAATGTAAAACCTTCTTATGACAATTAATGACCTTACATTTAAAACCACATATCTTTCTCTGGATGACGAATTCTTCGATATGACCGACCCCGAACCGCTTGATGATCCTTACCTGATCAGCTTCAACCCCAAGGCGGCAGCACTGATAGGCCTTGACTGCGAAAGTGGCAAGGATCCCCAGTTCGTAGCACTGCTCAACGGCACTTTCATTCCCAAAGGTACACGCCCTTTTTCTATGTGCTACGCCGGTCATCAGTTTGGCCATTACGCCCCACGCTTGGGAGATGGAAGGGCTATCAATCTAGGAAGTATTCATGGTTGGCATCTCCAAACCAAAGGAAGCGGAGAAACGCTCTATTCTCGCATGGCAGACGGTCGTGCAGCCCTTCCCTCATCCATACGGGAGTACCTGATGAGCGAAGCTATGCATCATCTCGGTATTCCCACAACACGTGCTCTTGGTATCATCGGTTCAGAAACTAAAATTGTACGAAACCAGATCGAGCGCAGCGCGATCGTTATGCGCATGTCACCAAGCTGGGTACGTTTTGGTACCTTTGAATACTTTTACTACCTCAAAGAATACGATAAACTAAGATCTCTCGCTGACCATGTGATCGACGAATCCTTTCCACATCTTCAAAATGACGAAGACCGTTATTTCAAGTTTTTCTGCGAAGTAGTTGATCGTACAGCGAAGTTGATCGCACAGTGGCAGGGAGTGGGCTTTACCCATGGCGTGATGAATACGGATAATATGTCCGTCGCAGGGGTTACCCTCGACTATGGGCCTTATGCCATGCTGGATGATTTTGACTTCGGATTTGTCTGCAACAAAACGGACCGTGCCGGTCGCTATAGCTATGGAGATCAGCCCAACATCTCTTACTGGAACCTCACCATGTTCTCCAAAGCACTCTCTCCGATCATTGATCAAAAGAAGATGCAAAAGAAACTCGATGATTTTGGAGATTTCCTCTATCCTAATGCCTATGTCGATATCATGAGAGCGAAACTAGGGTTAGAAATGAAACTGGAAGAAGATATAGAACTCGTCACAGGTCTAGTTGGAACACTACAAGATGCTTATGTCGACTATACCAATTTCTTTCGAGCTCTCAGCCGATATGATGGTGAACGCACGCCCCTCTATGATATCGCTATGAACCCTGTGGTCATTCACAACTGGCTTGATCTGTATGATCAACGTTTAGCTAAAGAGTCACGCATGCAACCAGAGCGCCAAAAAGCAATGCTAAAGACCAATCCAAAATATGTATTGAAAAACCATATACTTCAGGAAGCGATCACTCAGGCCAAGTCCGGAGACTTCTCTATGGTAGAGACACTGCTGTATATCGCAGCACATCCGTTTGATGAATTACCGGAGTTTGAGCATTTTGCAGCAGAGACACCAGAAGAGCACAAAAACCTCACGCTCTCCTGTTCATCATGATGCGTAACTACTCAATACCGTGGTATTTTTTATAGACACCTTCGACATAGTCCGGCTTAAGACCTCGAATCTTCATATCATTTTTCTCTTCTTTGATATGCTCTTTTACCGTCTCGATGAGCATCTCCCATCGTTGTGCCAAAATACTTCTTATCTCTGCTTCAAAATCGCCTGTATACTCAGGGTACTGAGCATTTAACTTCTCTGCTACATCACCAAATTCTGTTTGACGGATAAGTTCTAACTGCTCTTTGGGATGTGTCCCTTTGACTTCCACAAGCTGAGTCCAGCCTGCTTCCAAAACGGCACCCAACTCTTTAGCATAATCTCTCTCTTCATGTGGGAACTTCTCTCGAAGTGCCTTTGCTATATCTCGCAGCGCAGTCTCATTGACTATCTCAAGTTCGGTCTCAAACCCTTTTAGGTTCTCTTCATACTCAGCTATATCGTTATATAACACTGCTATCTTTGCATTTTTCTCTCTTTGAGCATTTCTGGCTTTAGTGTATGTAGGAGTATTTGTTTCATCTTCCGGTGCTATACCGTAAGATTCTCTCAACTCCTGCATCTGTAACTCTTTTAGAGTCATTTGGTCTTTACTTTTTTCAGCCATACTGTCGATACTCCTCTATCATCATTTTATCATTAATCTACTATAGTTATTTAACATTTATATTTACTTAAAGGATTTAAAATTGTATGATTATTACCCTTAACTTGCACTACTACTCACGATAACGAAGCAATCCAGTCCTTTAAACTCTCCACCTGTTCCAAGGTCCTGACTGTAGCCGTGCCACCTTCTGACTGACGGGCATTCATCGAAGCGCGGTTATCAAGCAGTGCTACAACACCTTCACCTATTCGTTCATCTACACTTTGCAGATCTTCTAAACTTAGTTCAGAGATATCAAGTCCTTTCTCCTCTGCCAAATTCACAACATTACCTGTTATGTGGTAGGCATCACGGAATGGTAATCCCTGATCTTTTACTAAGTAGTCTGCTAAGTCTGTAGCGGAAAGATGGCCTATCATACATGCTTGCTCCATCTTGTCGACATTGACCTTCATTTCTGCGATCATCTCATTCATCACCTGAAGAGATAGCAGTGCCGTTCTCACAGAGTCGAAAACACCCTCTTTGTCCTCTTGCATGTCTTTATTATAGGCAAGACTGAGTCCTTTCATTACAGTAAGCAGTGAGACCAAGTTCCCATTGACACGTCCTGTCTTACCACGTAAAAGTTCAGGTATATCAGGGTTTTTTTTCTGAGGCATAATGGAAGAACCTGTCGCATGTCTGTCGCTTAGTGTCACAAATCCAAACTCACTCGTGCTCCAAATTATCAGCTCTTCGCTGAGACGGCTCATATGCATCATCATCGTAGATATATTAAAGAGGATCTCTAATGCAAAGTCTCTATCACTTACAGTATCTAGACAGTTTAGTGTTGGAGCAACAAACCCAAGTTTATCTGCAGTGATCTTACGGTTGATCGAGTGTGGTGTACCTGCTAAGGCTGCACAACCGATGGGAGAGAAGTTATTACGCTCATAAGAGCTTACAAAACGCTCATAATCTCGTTTAAACATACTTGCATAAGCCATCATATGGTAACCAAAGTTGATCGGCTGAGCGTGTTGCAGGTGTGTCATACCGGGAAGCAGTGCTTCTGCATTCTCTTCAGCGACTTTCATAAAGGTCTTAATATTCTCTAAAAGAAGCTCAGCAATCGTGAGTGTGTTTCTCTGTACGAACATTCTGAAGTCCAGTGCAATTTGGTCATTTCGGCTTCTAGCAGTATGCATACGCTTTCCTGCATCGCCGATACGCTCGGTCAAATGACGTTCTATAGCCATATGTATATCTTCATCATCACTGTCCAGTGTGATCTTGCCTGAATCGATATCCTCTTTGATCTCTGCAAGCCCTGCATCGATAGCAGCCACATCTTCTTTGGAGATGATCCCCTGCTCTCCTAACATGTAAGCATGTGCGCGTGACCCCTCTATATCTTCGGCATAAAGTACCTTATCAAAAGGAAGTGAGTTATTGAGATCTTGAAGTAGTTGTGAACTCTTTTCAGAGATTCTTGCTGATGCAATTTTTTTAGACATAATGTGATTTCCTAAAATATTTAAGTAAGTGTATTTTACCGTAAAGTACGTTTAAGAAGGTTTGTGAGGGCAAAAATAGTCGAAGAGCCTAAAAGGGAAATGTAAAAAAAGGGAGGGGAATTAGGCTCTTCTGTAAAAGGTAGCCAAAGAGCAAACAAGGAAGTTTACAAATTTTGGACAAGGAGTAAAACAAGCTCTTCAGAGATACTACCTTTTCTAA
>AGBJ01000008.1_pt1 | contig 29178 bp, 26 predicted proteins | sample 768721 | NCBI WGS metagenome assembly AGBJ01 (sample SAMN00779238, study PRJNA67915) | hypersaline lake metagenome
GTGGTGACCCCAAGGAGACTTGAACTCCTGTAACATGGATGAAAACCATGGATCCTAACCGCTAGACGATGGGGCCACATATATTGAAAAGGCTACAAGTTATAAAATGGTGACCCCAAGGAGACTTGAACTCCTGTAACATGGATGAAAACCATGGATCCTAACCGCTAGACGATGGGGCCATCAGCAACTTGTGGATGGCATTATATAGATAGGGGACTTAAAAATCTCTTAATATAGTGTATAATTTAGTGAAAAAAAGGGAAAAATAGATGAATTTTCAAAAAACACTACTACTTTTGTTTCTGAGTTTTTTTGTGAGTGCCTGTGCCTCGAAAGAGTATGTTACACAAAATACCGCATTTATACTATTTAAAACACCGACATTCAAATACGCAGATATGGGGTTTATCTATGAGAATGAAGATGAGGTAAAAGTAGAGATCTATGGGAGCGGACGAGCAATAATGTCTTTGAATATCTCTCAATCCTCCGTTTGTATGAGCCTTTTAGAGTGTATGGGCAAAAGTGCATTTAATCAAGAAGTTTTAAGCGGTATGTATCCGGATACATTACTTGAAAATATCTTTAGAGGAGAACCTTTACTGAACGGTATTGGCTTAGAGAAAAAGGGTGACGGGTTTACACAAAAGATCATAAAAAAAGACAAATATAATATCGAGTATACTGTTTTAAACAAGCAAATTATTTTCCATGATACAATCAATTCTATACTTATACAAGTGAAAAAACAATATTAAGGTTCTAAAATGACAAAGTTTGTCGGTGCACATGTAAGTGCAAGCGGAGGTGTAGACAATGCACCGCTCAATGCTAAGGCTATAGGAGCAAAAGCCTTTGCACTTTTTACGAAAAACCAAAGACAGTGGGTAGCAAAACCCTTAGAGACAAAAACGATCGATGCATTTCATAGAAATCTTGAGGCTGCAGGTATTTTGCCTAAACATATTTTGCCCCATGATTCTTACCTCATAAATCTTGGACATCCTGAAGTAGAGAAGCTTGAAAAATCAAGAGATGCCTTTATAGATGAACTGGAACGATGTCGTATTCTGGGATTGGATAAATTGAACTTTCACCCGGGTTCCCACTTGACTAAGATCCCCAAAAAAGACCCGGAGTACCATGAGAAGATAATAGAAGCAGAACTGCATTGTCTCGATGTCATTGCAGACTCTATGAACAGGGCCATAGAAGCGACGAAAGATTCAAATGTAAAACTTATCATAGAAAATACAGCGGGACAGGGAAGCAATCTTGGTTATAGATTTGAACATTTAGGGCATATTATCGATAAGATCGAAGATAAAAGCAGAGTCGGTGTCTGTCTGGACACGTGCCATACGTTTACAGCCGGCTATGACTTACGTACAAGAGAAGCGTATGAGGAAACGATGGATGCTTTTGAACGTATGGTGGGTTCACAATATTTGATGGGGATGCACATTAATGACTCTAAGCCAAAATTAGGTTCAAGGGTGGATAGACATGCCTCTTTAGGTCAGGGAGAGATCGGATGGGATGCTTTTAAATTCATCATGAATGACCCGCGTATGGGTGACATACCGCTGGTTTTGGAAACCATCGATGCATCAATATGGGCACAGGAGATCAGTGCACTGTATGCTTTGATCGAAGAGTAAAAAAAAGAAAAGGGGGAAGCATGGGAAAAGCTATAAAAGGATTGGCACTGAGTGCCATAGCAAGTGCTACAGTAATGGCCGGAGGGTACAAAATTCCAGAGCAGTCACTGAACTCGATGGCACTAGGGGCAGCCTATGTAGCCCATACAACAGGAGCAGATACAGCATATTACAATCCTGCAAATATGAGTTTTATGGATGAGAGTAAAAGTTATGTGGAAGGCGGTGTGACTTTAGCCCATCTCCCTTCCAATGTTTTTAGTCTGGGAGCGCTTTCCGGTGAGTCTGAGGATGAAGACCTTCCTATTCCTTTTTTACACTATGTTGCTAAGCCACTGGGAGATATCAGGTGGGGTGTGAGTTTAACTGCACCAGGAGGTTTAACCAAAAGGTGGAAAACCCCATACCAAAAACTTTCAGCTGAAGAGTTTACGCTTAAAGTGATAGAATTGAATCCTGGTATATCCTACAAAATAGCAGACAATTTCAGTATCGGTGGCGGATTGCGATTGATCTACAGTGAAGGCATTGTGAAAAGTGAGGGGATCCATCCTTTAAGTGGAGCTTTTTTGAAGAGAGATATGGAAGGAGATACCTTTGAATTTGGCTATAACTTGGCGATGACCTATAAGCCGACTTCTGATATCAATTTGGCAGTGACCTACAGATCTAACATTGACCTTGATGAAGAAGGTAATGCAAAGTTATATGCCGATGCACTGAACCCGGATCCAGATTATTTATTTTATAATGGGGATGCCAGTGTATCTGTCCCTCTACCCGCTGCATTGAATATCGCTGTATCTAAAACATGGAACGATCAATTTACTTTAGAGTTTAACTATGAGAGAACGTTTTGGTCAGAATATGACACATTAGATTTTAATTACGATAGCCCACAATTTATCTTTGATGACCCCATTACTAAAAACTGGAAAGATACCAATACCTTTAGACTTGGTGCAACCATGAAAATGGATAACAAGATCACCGCGATGATGGGGGTCGCTATCGATGAGACACCAGCTCCTGTAGAAACTATAGGATTTGAATTACCAGACAGTGATGCAAAGATATTCTCTATGGGATTCCGTTACCAACAGACAGCAAATCTCTCTTGGGGTGCAGCCTTCCTTTATGACAGTAAAGAACCGCTTACGATCCCGCCATTGACCAGTGTAAATCCTTCTGATACGTATCCTGCAGGATTCAGTGAAGGCGGAGCATTTTTAACCACTGTGGGCGTCGCGTACGAGTACTAAAGATGGAGTACAAGGTTAACAACTTTTATGCACTTATCACCTATCAGGCGAACAAGCGTGGGAAAAAGGCGGCATTGTTTGTGGATAAGGTGAAGATCACCTATCAAGAGATCTTGGAAGCAGCCGATAGCCTGGCAGGGTTTTTGTCCGACAAAGGTGTACAAAAAGGTGATAAGATCGCACTTTTTTTACGAAACTCCCCGGAATTTATCTACACCATCTTTGCAGCTTCAAAATTGGGTGCTATCGTAGTGCCTATCAATACATTTTTAAAAGAAGAGGAACTGAGTTATATTTTAGAAGACAGTGGAAGTTCAGTACTCATTGCATCCAGCAACCATGACAAGGTTGTCAACAGTTCTCATGCAACTGCATTGTGTCAGTGTATCGTATGGGAAGGGGATCATACGGCACAGGGAGAAAAACACTACTCTTTTGTGGAAGCCCTCAATACGAAGTTGACGACAGAACATATTGACACGCGATTAGAAGATACAGCTGTTATTATTTATACCTCCGGGACCACAGGAAAACCTAAAGGTGCAATGTTAAGCCATAAAAATATCTTTTCAAACGCGCAATCTGGCATGATGCACATTAAGGTAACCCCTAGAGACAGGGGTATCGTCTTTTTACCTATGTTTCACTCTTTTACTTTTTCGATAGCGGTCATGCTTCCTATGTATGTCGGTATGAGTATCGTGATCATCCAGTCGATCCAACCTTTTTCTAATATCTTTAAGCAGACACTGTTAAAACGGGTGACACTTTTCTTTGGTATACCTGATGTCTATAACGCTTTGGCCAAAGCAAAGCTTCCATGGTACTTTATGTGCTTCAACAATATACGCGCCTTTATCTCCGGTGCATCTGCCCTGCAGTCTAAAACACTGGATGCGATGGCAAAGAAATTCAAACGAGCTACACTGCTGGAAGGGTATGGATTGAGCGAGGCCAGCCCTGCCGTGTCTATGAATACGCTGGAAAAACAAAAGGCGGGGTCTGTAGGTACTGCCTTGCAGGGCTATAAGATAAAGATCGTAGATGAAGAGCTGAATGAGGTGCATCGGGGTGCCATAGGAGATATTATCGTAAAAGGGGATAATGTGATGCAGGGGTACCTGAACCGTCCTACTGCAACAGAGGAGACCATCATCAATGGTTGGCTGATGACAGGTGATATGGGATATATGGATGATGAAGGATTTTTGTTTATTGTAGACAGAAAAAAGGACCTTATTATCGCCAAGGGCATCAATATCTATCCCCGTGAAATAGAAGATATCATAGACAGCTTCGAAGGGGTAACTGCCTCAGCGGTGATAGGCATGCATGATGAAAAGAGTGGAGAGGTGCCTGTGACCTATGTGGAAATTGAAGAGGATGTAGAGAGGCTGGATGAAACGGCTCTAAAAAAATATATGAGAGAACACCTTGCAAACTATAAAATACCTAAACAGATCCATGTGATATCCGCATTGCCAAAAAATGCTACGGGTAAAGTACTGAAACGTGCACTCAAAGAGAGTCTTAGGAAGGAAGTATGACAAGAGAATGAAAGCTATTATCAATGCAAAGATCTTGACAAGTGATGAGGTGATAGAAGGCAAGACGCTTTTGTTTGACAATCAGATTGTCAATATTACAGATGAGCCAGACCTGGAGGGTGTTGAGATCATAGATGCTAAAGGCGCCTATGTGAGTGCAGGGTTTATAGACCTGCACATACATGGGAGTGGGGGTACAGATGTGATGGATGCTACACGGGAGGCATTGGAAACACTTTCTGCGACCCTGCTTCAAACAGGAACCACTTCTTTTTTAGCTACTACCATGACCATGTCAGACCAGGCAATTGACAAGGCTTTACAAAACATACAACGCCATGGCAGTGAGGTGACAGGCGCAAAGATATTGGGCATCCATCTGGAGGGACCTTTCATCAATGCTTCCAAACATGGTGCACAGGATCAAACTTATGTACAGGCACCCGATCTGTCTTTGATAGAAAACTATATGGAAGAGGTGAAAATGATCACGTTGGCACCTGAAGTAAAAGGTGCTGAAGCTTTTGTCAAGCAATTGACAAAAATGTATCCACATATCATTTTAAGTATCGGGCACTCTGATGCCAGTTATGAAGAAGCAGAAGAGAGTTTTGCCTGGGGTATTTCTCATGCAACACATCTGTTTAATGCAATGTCTCCGTATCATCATAGAAAACCGGGCATAGTGGGTGCGGTATTTGACTCGGATGTGACCTGCGATATCATCGCTGACTTGGTACATACGCATCCTTCTGTCCTTGAACTGGTACAGCAAGTCAAAAAAGAGAAGCTCATACTGATCACCGATGCCATGCGGGCAGGATGCATGAAGTGCGGCGTGTATGAACTAGGTGGCAGACGTGTAGAGGTGGATGAGGGCAAAGCCGTATTGGAAGACGGAACTCTTGCCGGATCAGTACTGAAGATGCATGAGGCCCTGTACAATATGAGGAGACATACTTCGATGGATCTTGTTGATATTGTCAACGCTGTGACAAAAATACCTGCACGGAAACTGGGTGTGAAAAAGGGTGAACTAAGAGAAGACTATGATGCAGATATAGTCATCTTTGATGAAAATTTCAGTATCATATCAACTATAGTAAGTGGCGAAGTAAAGTATAAAAGGTAGAGCAATGTTAGGATTTTTAAAACGTAAAGTAAGAGAGATCAAGTCACCGGTTGACGGCCAAGTAGTAGCACTTGAGAGTGTGGATGATAAAGTATTTGCACAGAAGCTCGTCGGTGACGGTGTGGCTATTATCCCTATGTCCAATGTTTTTACAGCACCTATAGACGGTACGATCAGTAAGATCTTTCCTACCAACCATGCGTATAGCGTAAAAAGTCCTAAAGATCTGGAAGTGATGGTGCATATCGGTTTAGATACGGTAGAGCTTGAAGGGGTAGGTTTTGAACGACTTGCAAAGGAGGGGGATGAAGTGAAAGCCGGAGATCCGATCATCCAGGTTGATCTGGGATATATTCGTGAGCATGCGAAAGATATCATTACTCCTATTATCATTTCGGAGGAGAGTGATGTGAAAGAGATCGATAAGCGATTGAATATCGTCAAAAGCCAAGATATCATTATGGAAGTGAACTAATGCCGCAAAGTGACAATATATATTATTACGTTGTGTATGGGCTGATCTTGGTTATTTTTTTTATTGTCCTCAAGACACCCAAAAAAAAGTAGCAGTTTCTTACTGCTTCTTTAAAGCTTCTTTGATCTTTTCTGCAATACCTTCTGCTTTGGTTCCCAGTATGATCTGAATGGAGTGCTTATCTGGACGGATCACCCCTTTGGCACCCAGTGCACTGAATGTTTCATCCAAGAGGATACCGCTGTCCTTGACAGACATGCGGAGTCTTGTAATACATGCATCGGTATGTGTGATATTTTCCTCTCCTCCCAGCGCGTCTATAAATGCCTGTGCTATATCACTTCCACCTGTGCCAGCTGTTTCATTCGTCTCTTCAAATATCTTCAATTTAAACAGTTTGATCGTGTAATACGAGCTCACAAAATAGATAAGCGCGAACACGGCTCCCAAAGGAAGAAGCAGCAGAGGGTTGGTTGCCAGTTTATAATTGATCACATAGTCTATGAAACCTGCTGAAAACCCAAATCCTGCATGAATGTCCAACATTTGGGCTACTGCAAGGGAGAGGCCTGTCAGTATGGCATGTAGCACAAACAGCAAAGGCGCTACAAATAAAAAGAGGAACTCCAAAGGTTCAGTGATCCCTGTGAGGAATGAGGTGAATGCGACACCTGCCAGGATGGCCCCTGCCTTTTTTCGGTACGTTTTTTCGGTATTGAGGTAAATAGCATAGGCCATGGAAGGCAAGCCGAACATCATGACCGGATAGAATCCTGCCATATAGACCCCTGCCGTTTTGTCACCGGCGAAAAATCGGTGGAGGTCACCATGGGCTACGACTTCTGCCCCATCTTTAAGATAGCTGTACTCGCCAAGTTGGAACCAAAAGACCGAGTTGAGTATATGATGCAACCCCAGGGGGATGAGCAGACGGTTGAGGAACCCGTAAATGAAGGTACCCACTTCTTCCAGCCCAATGATGGCATTTGAAAATGTATCGATAGCACTTTGGGCAAAATGCCAAAAATATCCTGCAAGAACCCCTACTCCTATGGCAGAAAGTGCCGTGATGATAGGCACAAAGCGTTTCCCTCCAAAAAAACCCAAAAATTCAGGCAGTTTAATGTCATGGAAACGGTTGTAAAGTGTGCCGGCAATGACACCGATAATGATACCTACAAAGACACCCATGTTCAGGTCTTTGTCAATGCTGAGGTAGACCGCTTTTGCTATGAGTACTCCTATGGCCCCTGCCAAGGCGGCAGCACCGTCATGGTTCTTGGACAGTCCATAGGCGATACCTACACCAAAGAGCAGGTCCAAGTTGGAAAATATAGCTTCGCCTGCGGACTTCATGATCTGTGCTACATCTCCATCAAATATATCTCCAAAACCAAGTCTTAGCAGCAATGCTGCAATGGGAAGTACAGCTATAGGAGTCATGAGTGCTTTACCGATACGTTGAAGTAAATTAAACATGTCTGATTGCCTCTTTGGTTTGTGCGATGCTTTTTGGTGAAACACTGAGTGTGTTAATACCAAGATCCACAAGGGTAGGTATAGCATTTTTATGGGCAGCCAGTTCTCCACAGATGCTTACGGGCTTGGTTGCTTTTTCGATGATCGCTCTAATAGCCGAAAAGACAACGGGTGAGAGTTCGTCTGCTTTAAGCGAAGGGTGGGTCCTCTCTATAGCGAAAAGGTATTGTGTCAGGTCGTTGGTCCCTATGGAATAGAAATCAACGACCTCATTGAATGCTTCCAGTAAAAAAAGGACTGAAGGCACTTCGATCATGATACCAAAGCGAAGATGTGAAATGTCAAGTGCATATTTTTTCGCTACATCCCGGGCAAAAGACTTTGCCTCTATAAACTCTTCTACGGTACTGACCATAGGGAACATGATCTTTACAGGTTTCGCTCCCGCGGCGGAAAAAATAGCATGGAGTTGTTCTTCGAGAAGTTCAGGATGTGTTTGGAACAGACGTACACCGCGTACCCCCAAAAAAGGATTGTTCTCTTGTGGGATCTGTATGTAAGAGAGGGCCTTGTCTCCTCCTACATCCAGTGTACGCACAGTGACATCATCAAAAAGTGTAAAGATCTCTTTAAAGGCCTGTTGTTGGGTGTCAAAAGAAGGTTTAACTGAAGTAAATAAAAACTCGGAACGTAAAAGCCCTATGCCTTCAGCGCCTTCTTCTTTGGCGGTCTTTGCCGAAGCCGTATCTGAAACATTGGCAAACACATGGGTCTGTTTGCCTTGCCGTGACAGGGCAGGCTCAAAACGTTTTTGGGTACTGCGTGCTTTTTGGGTCAGATCCTGCTTCTGTTGTTGCGCTGCGCGTTCCAGATCGTCTTTGGATGGATGCTGGACCATGACACCCGCATGTGTATCGAGGACCACTGTTTCATTCTGTGGGAGGGTTGTTGTATCTGCGATCATGGAGCAGATGCCTGCCGCCCGAAGCAAGATAGCCGTATGCGAGTGGATCGAAGTCTCTTTTAAGATCACCCCCGCAACGTCTGTCTGCGCGAGTATCTCAATGTCACTCGGAAGCAGGTCGTTACATAAAAGTATAAACGGTGTATCAGGAAAAATGACTTGCACTTCCATCCCCATATGTTTTTTGACACGCTGAAGAATATCTTGATAATCACTTCTTTTGGACGCAAGTTTGGTGCCTAAAAGTTTTTCTGATTCCTCTTTAACACACTGTTCCAACGTTGATAGAGTATGGCTTTTCTCAGCGAGTGAAGCCAGAAGTTCTTTTTGTGCAAGGTAGATACCGGCATTGTTTTCTTCTTTTTGTACGGTAGAGAGTGTTTCCAACTCAGTCACACTTTGATATAGCGCTTCTTTAAAATTCATGGTACTTTTGTGCTGTAGTTCTTTTTTCTGATAGCTATAGGTGGGAGCAATGGCGATCCCTTCGGAGATGATCTCCCCTTCTGCAACAGTACCTTCATAATGGCGGGAGATTTTTTCTATCTGCTGTGTCTGCCTGTCGTGTTGCATCAGTGTGTTAAAGAGTGTTTGGAGTTCCTCAAGTGCCAGGTCTGCCTGTTTCCCTTTGGTGACCAGTGTAAAAGTGTCTCCCCGTTCCAAAGAGAGCGAAAGCAGGGTGTTGACAGATTTGGTATCAACGGTTTTATCTTTAAACGTCGCGGTGATCTGACAGGAGAATGATTTGGCTAAGGCAGTGAACTGGGCAACAGGTCTGAGATGAAATCCGTTGCTGGAGGTTACGGTAAGTTGTGCAGAGAGAGGCTTGGCGAAAAGATTTTTAAACAGGGACATCTTTTAGTTTCTCTCTCCCCTGTAGTGAATATGCTTGTCATATGATACAGATACAGTATGGGTGCTGTACATAGCTTCTCCTCTTGGCCTAGGTAATATATTACTCAAAGTATAGCAAATATTTGTTATACTCAAAGTATTATCATAGCTAAGGAAGACTAAGTGAAATACCTTATTGAGTTTATCGAAACAAAAGATGTGAGCAAAGCATCTATTTTTGAACATTTGAAATGTACGAAAGAAGAAGCGTTATTAGTACAGTATATGTGTAAACGTTATGTTGCAGGGCTCGAAGAGATCTCTGTACTTGAAATGCTTCAGGAAAATTTTTCGGCCGAAGGTTATGGGTATTTGGAAAAATTGGGTTTAGTGAAAAACCTTTTGGACCTGGGTTGGATGATCCAGGTGAGTTTTGGACAGGTGAAAGCACATGAAGCGTCTAAGTTGGAGATTTTAACGACTTCTGTCACACCGAGTATCTCTTTGTTAAGGCTGCTTGAAGAGGGCTCTTTGGAAATCTTACTTCCCGAAGTCAAACCCTATACGGATCATCTGGAGTACCTTCAAGACCAGTTCGATATGGTGACACTTTTGCATAAGATCGCTACCTTTAAACAGGGGCTTGCAGACAACTCTTTGAGCATCGGTCGTTTGAAAAACAAGTTAACACTTTTAACCACGCGTATAGAAGAACGTGTTAAAATCACAGAAGCCCCTAACGTAGTGGAAGAGTTTTTTAAAGAAAAAGAACTTGACGAGAAAGAGAAGCGTATCTTTCTTGCATTGCTTAAAGAGGAATACTCCGGAGGTGAGGGACAGTTTAGAGATATGAATACTCTCATAGAACTTATCAGTTTTGATGAGTATGAGAAGATTAAGAACCGTTCCCTGCTTGAAGACGGTGCAAAACTCATCAGTGAAGAGATCATTGATTATGAAGAGATACTGAACATGTTCGGCGGGGTGAGCCGCTCATTTTATCTGCAGGAAGAGGTGATGCAGCGGATCATCCACCCTACAAAAAAGAAAAAAGTCACCAAGCTGAAACTTGATGCTCTGGTAAAAGAGCAGGAAATTTTTGAATATCTCAAGCCGGTCACTACACTCGATGATGTGGTCTTACACCCCAAAACAAGAGAAACCCTGGATAGTCTCATCAAGCAGGTAGACAAAGAGGTATTTAAAAAACTCAAAGAGTGGGGGATCAAAGACAGGCGCAAAAGCATAGATGCACGTATTATTTTTTATGGGGCAGCCGGTACAGGAAAGACTATGACGGCAATGAGTTTGGCAAAAACACTGAAAAAGCCGATTTTGTCTTTTGATTGTTCGAAAATACTCTCTATGTATGTGGGAGAGAGCGAAAAAAATGTACGTAAGATATTTGATGATTTCAAAGAGTTGAGCAAGAAAGCAAAAGTAGAGCCGATCTTGTTGCTTAATGAGGCAGATCAATTTCTTAGTTCCAGAAGTGAAGGAGCAGGAAGTTCGGCAGATAAAATGCATAACCAAATGCAAAACATTTTCCTGGAACAGATCGAAAGATTTGAAGGTATACTGATAGCCACAACCAATTTGTTGGGAAATATAGACAAGGCTTTTTCAAGACGATTTAACTACAAAATAGAATTTAAAAAACCGGGTAAAAAACAGCGTTTGAGACTTTGGCAGTTTATGCTTCCTGAAAAAGCAGACTATGAAGAGGGATTTGATATAGCAGATCTTAGCGGATATGAACTGACAGGCGGACAGATCAATCTTATTATTAAAAATACCGCTTATAAAGTGGCAGTAAGAGACGAAAGCGTCTTTACGGTTCAGGATTTTCTTGAAGAGATAGAAAAAGAGCTTGGAAGCAGTTTTGACGGCACTAAGAGTATGGGGTTTAAAGTCTAAACTGTATTACTTCACGATCCCTGCACCAGCGCCCAGCAGCTGTATGATCCCGCCTTTGACATTCAGCGGGGTAAATCCGTTTTCTTCTAAAATCCGAGAAGCAGATACACTTCTGCTCCCTGTGCGGCAGTAGACGATAATTTTTTTATCTTTATTCTGCTGAAGCATACCCAGGTTTTCCGAGAGTACCTCTACGGGTATGAGTGTTGCACCACGTAAATGACCTGCTTTATACTCTTGGATGGTCCTGACATCAAGCAGTGTGACATTGTCATCGTTTTCCAGCAGGTGTATCGCCTGCTTGGCATCAATGGATTCAAAATTGGCGAGTATCCATCCTTTGGAATAGGCAAACCAAAAGAGCAGACCGGCCATCGCTATCCAGTAAAGTATATTGGTATATTTTTTCAGTAAAGTCACTTTTTACGCCCTTATATTTATTATAATTTTTTTAGATATTGTATCAATAATTCCTTTGTTTCACATAGTTACACCAAAAAACCAATATGATGAAGCAGAAACATTGCCAATGGGATTTAATCATCTTTACGCTAATATCGGACTAATATTCTGAAAGTTCTTTACACCCCAAAATCGGGGATGATTAAGCTATAGATGCATCTTAATGTGAAGAACAGATGAAAAAATTGAAGGAATTAGTATGACTCATGTACTTACGGAACATCCATATTTTGGTGTATTTGTTTTATTTGCACTGACCGCGGTAGCATTTCCAGCTACACTGTGGGCAGCACGTTTTGTTTCTAGAAAATTTGCACGGCTAGATACTGAAAGACTTAAACTCAGTATCTATGAGTGTGGTCCAGAAGTGACAAAACAACCCAACACTATTTCAGCACAGTTTTACCTGATTGCACTTTTGTTTATCTTGTTTGATGTAGAGATCATTTTTATGTTCCCTTGGGCGATCGACTTTAAACTGCTTGGCTGGTTCGGATTTGCGGAGATGATACTATTTATTTTACTACTTGCGATTGGTTTCGTATATGCATGGAAAAAAGGAGCACTTGAATGGCACAGCATCAAGTAAATTATGCCAGTTCTGCTGGATTGCCGATAGCATTGACTTCGGTAGATAAACTCGTAAACTGGGGGCGTTCAAACTCACTCTGGCCCTTAACCTATGGACTCGCATGTTGTGCGATCGAGATGATGGCTTCGGGTGCATCACGTTATGACTTCGATAGAATGGGAACGATCTTTAGAGCTTCACCAAGACAGGCAGATGTGATGATACTTGCCGGAACACTTTCCAAAAAGCACTCGGAGTTCGCCAGAAGACTGTATGATCAGATGACGGAACCTAAATGGGTCATCTCTATGGGATCTTGTGCGAATACCGGTGGTATGTTCAACACTTATGCAACCGTACAGGGTGTGGACCGTATCATCCCAGTCGACATTTATCTTCCAGGGTGTGCCCCGCGTCCAGAGACACTTCAGTATGCATTGATGATGCTTCAAAAGAAGATCCGTAGAGAATCTGCAGACATGAAGAAGAATACAAAGCAGGATTTAACAAATCAAACAGGTAAAAGAGCGAGGTTGATCTAATGAGAAAATACGTACCAAAAGATAACGTACAGGGAAAGGCGTATTATACAGACAGATTCTGGGTGGCGCCTCGTGTACCTAGAGAACAAGTCACAGATGCACATTTTGAAAACGTAGTGAACACACTCGGCGCACTTGTCAAAGATCAGTATGTAGAAGTTGGACAGCTGGTAGTACATATTGATGCTACAGACAATTTTGCAGTGATCAAAGCACTGAAAGAGCAATGCGGATATACACAATGTTCTGAACAGTCAGCCGTAGATTATTTGGCTAAAGATGGGGAGTTTGAACTTTTTTATCAACTGCTTAATGTAAATGAAGCCAAAAGAGTGAGAGTCGTATGCCGGATTAAAAAAGGTGAAGCGATAGAAAGTATCGTACCTCTTTTCAAATCTGCGAACTTTGCAGAACGTGAAATGTACGATATGTTCGGTATTAAGGTTAACAATCACCCATATCTTAAGCGTATCCTCATGCCTGACGACTGGGAGGGGCATCCTTTACTTAAAACCTATCCATTGCATGGCGATGAGTTTGCTTCATGGTATGAAGTAGACAAGATCTTTGGTAAAGAGTATAGAGATATTATCGGGCCTGAAAACAGAGACCCTGGAAAAGTAGACAGACATGATACAAAACGTTTCTCAAGAATAGGATATGAGGTACCGTTCGGTGCAGATATTTCTGAAGGTGAAACCGAACAGGACATTGAATATAGTGAAACATTCTTAGTTGACTATAATAAAAAATCGTCTAAAAAATTAGATGAGAGAAGGTAGGGGAGCATATGCAAGTAGCAAATAAATTAACGCCATTTTTTGAAAACCTTAATTTTGAGCGCGAAGACAATACGATGGTTATTAACTTCGGGCCTCAGCACCCTTCTGCACACGGTCAGTTAAGACTTATCTTGGAGCTCGATGGTGAGCAGGTCGTTAAAGCTCATCCGGATATCGGTTACCTTCACAGAGGTATAGAAAAAATGGCAGAAAACATGACATACAATGAGTTCTTGCCAACGACAGACAGACTGGACTATATTGCATCTACGTCTAATAACTATGCGTATGCCTTGGCAGTGGAGAAATTACTTGGTATTGAAGCGCCAAGACGTGCACAAGTGATCAGAACCATGTTGCTTGAGCTGAACCGTGTGATCTCTCACCTCTTCTTTGTTGCTACCCATGCATTGGATGTCGGGGCTATGTCCGTATTCCTTTATGCTTTCCGTGAGCGTGAATTTGCCATGGACTTGATGGAAGACTATTGTGGGGCGAGATTGACACACTCTTCTGTACGTATCGGGGGTGTACCACTTGATATTCCTGCAGGCTGGTTGGAAAATGTAGCTGCATTCTGTGATAAAGTGGACCATGAAATAGAGCATACCTATGGAGCATTGCTTAATGAAAACCGTATCTGGAAAATGCGTCTGGAAGATGTAGGGGTGATCTCTGCAGAAGACGCATTGAACTGGGGTTGTACAGGTCCTATGCTTAGAGGGTCTGGCGTAAAGTATGATATTAGAAAAGAAGAACCATACGAACTCTACTCTGAGTTAGACTTTGATATTCCAGTGAGTGAAAGATGTGACTCTTATGGTCGTTTTAGACTCTACATGGAAGAGATGAAACAATCTACACGTATACTTAGACAGCTTATTCCTATGTATGCAGAGACAGAGCCACAGCTTATGGCGCATGCACCACAGTATATCTCAGCACCAAAAGAAGAGATCATGACACAAAACTATGCATTGATGCAGCATTTTGTACTGGTAACACAAGGGATGAGACCGCCCAAAGGCGAAGTTTATGTACCAACTGAGTCACCAAAAGGGGAACTTGGATTCTATATCAAGTCTGAGGGTGAACCGTATGCGTACAGACTCAAATGTAGAGCACCAAGCTTTTTCCATACAGGACTGCTTCAAGAGATCCTGGTAGGTACATATATAGCGGACGTCGTTACGATCATTGGTACTACCAACATCGTATTCGGTGAAGTTGACAGATAAGGGGAGCCCATGAAACGATATGATTTAAGACACTTAAAAGACGATTTTTATGACAGAATGGTTGAGCTTATCGAGCAAGGACTTACAGTAGGTGAAGTAGGTATATTTCTTTTTGAAGTAGGAGATTTCTCTTCTATTCAAAAATCTGCAGATGTCGTGAAAGCTACCGGACATGACTTGATGAATTCATTGAAGTTTAACGAGGTGGACTGGACCATTGTGGTGAAAAAAGTTGATGAAGCAACAAAGCAAGAGAGAGCAGCCAATATAGAGGCAGAAAAAGATGCTGCTGAATCAGAAGAAGAATCCGAGGCAGTAAAGGCAGAGTAAACGACTGCTTTATATAATATAGTATCTTTTCTTATATGAAGATGCTATATGATACTACGATCCTACGACATTAAATACCAATCTCTATACTATTTATATCATTATTGTTGAGTGAAAAAATGTAAAATTGAGAGCATACCATGCTCAAAAAGAGCACAGTATAGAAGTATTACTTCAGGTTCGAAGCAATATTTTTTACGGCAGCTGATGCATGGTTGAATGCAAGCGCGATACTACCTTGATCTGTTACCACATCACCGATCGTATACAGACCTTCTACATTTGTTTCAAATGTATCTTCACTGTATACAGGTACATCCCACTCACCGGTTTGTACACCAGAATTTACAAGGATATCTTTAGGTGTCGTACCACCAAGTGCATAGACCGCTCTGTCATACTCGGCATTTGTACCATCCGTAAAGTTTACTTGGATCTTTCCGGCTGGTGAAGGCTCAACACTCTCAATATCAACACCCATCTTGTTAAGTATTTTACCGTTATCGAGATATTTCATACACATCTCTGTATTGATCGGATTCATACGAGTGATATCTGGTTTACGGTAATTAAGTGTTACCACACAATCTTCCATGCCTTCCATCTCCACTAGGCCATACGCATACTCACCAGCAGTGTCACCACCACCGACAACCATGACTCTCTCACCGTTTTGCACTTTAGAAAGGTTGAAGTTCAATAGATCTTTAATCTCTTTTGGGAACTTGTACTTAGGCTTATTTGGTTTACCCATACGACCTACTGAAAGGATGATGTTTTTAGCTTTAATTGATTCAATAGCTTCAGCCACATTATCTTGACCGTAAATGATTTCAAAAAGTCCATCTTCACCTTTTTCAACTCTCATGATCTCATGATTGTATTCAAACTTTTCAAGCACACCAGCCTCTTTTAGTTTTTCATCCATTTGTTCGATGTACTCTTCTTTAGAACACTCTTCAAATGAAACGTTACCTTCAAACTCAGCTTTACGTCCCATCCAGTCTTTATCCACTCTTTTACCTTTTTTATAAAACTTGTGGATCATATCATTGTGGTGAGGTGCTTTGTCGATCACAACAATATTTTCAATACCAGCTACTTTTGCTTCGATAGCAGCTGCCATACCGCCAGGACCTGCTCCAACAATCGCAATGTCTACTACTTTTCCGTTTTCATGAATCATGTTTATCCTTATAAAACTTTATTTTGACAATGAGTATAACATGCATAGGGATAAAACAATCTATATCAAAATTATAATTTTCATAAGTAGAACTGCGTTGTGACTAAATGTAACAAATAAAGCTATAAAGAGAAGAAAATATACCTAATTGTGTATATAAGTGATACATTTTAACACACTACTTTGTTTTTTAATTTGTTTTCCAATACAATCATCAAAACTATTTTACAGGGGAACAATGACAGCATTGTCTAAGGTATAAATACAGGTAAGTTCAGCGTAAAGGAAGAAGTGACAGTGGAGTACAAAGATGAAAATAAAAATAAAACACTTGAAGATGTTGATAGTATAGTTTTTTCAGCAGATATTACCAATGAAGAGGCACTGATTTTTCAATTACTGAAAGAGAAACAGGGCAAAAAGTTGATCTGCCCTGAAGTAAAAGCATATCAGGACTTTTTAAAAGCATATAGCAGTTTTAGCGGCTATCATATTTTTAAAGGAGATGTAGAGACGTTGGCTGCTTCTGAGGTCGTGGTCTCTTTTGGTGCATGGTTTGAGGACCAAAGCATAGCATCACTTAAATCGATCCGTAAAAGTGTAGTGGGTGAAAAGAGTACATTTGTCTATATGCATCCCATAGAAGATGCCGAACTTCAAACCGATATCACGCAGTTTATTAAATATGAAGTAGGAAGCGAGGAGGGTGTAGCCGCACTTTTGGCAGTTACACTGCTAGAAGATAAAGCACTTCCTGAAAATATAGAAGATATTTTAGAAGAGTTTGATATCGGCTATCTCAGTGCAGAAAGCAACGTGGGAGAAGAAGAACTTGAATCTATGTATGAATCTATAGAGGAAAAAAATACGCTATCCCTGATCATCGGGAGCGATCTGTATGCACATCCAAAAGCAGCACAGATAGCAAAGTTAATAGCATTGCTCGAAATATATGCAGGAGTCAATGTGGTTTGTGTACCACCTGGGAATAATGCTTTGGGTATAGCTCTGATTTGTGATCTTGACGATACGATTCAAGGAGGACATACTGTTTACGAGAGTTGTAAGGAAGGTACTTATGTCAATGCAGACAAATGTGTCACTATAAATGACAAGATGCAACTTTCAGATATAAATGGTTTAAATGCTCTTGCAAAATCTTTAGGGTTGAATATAAAGAATCTGATCGATTACAGCAACCAATTACCGCAAAATAAAGGCTTTCAAACCGTTGGTAATGAATTTAAAAAGGATTGCCTGTATAAATTGGTGCTGCAAGAAACAAAAAAAGAGTTTGAACTGGATGAAATAGATGATTTGCCTGTGTACGATGGTGCACTTATATATACTTATAAGGTTGAAGAATCACTAGCAGAAAAGAAGCGAATACCTGGGATATTGTATGGTTCTAGGCAGTTTTCTATGGTTACAAAACTGCAAGAGGGCGATAAAATTTCGTTTGAGGTCGAGGGTATAAAATTTATATGTGTGTTTAAGATTGATACACATATGAAAGGTATCATAGCGTTAAATCCTATTTTAGACATAAAATTAAGTGCATATTTGCTATCCTCATGCAGATTTAGCAGACTAGCTTTTGAAAAAATAAATAATCAAAAAATAGGAAACAACGATGAGTGAAGTACAAACAGTAGATAATATGGTCTCAATTTCGATCGATGGCATCGAGTACAAAGCAAAAGAGGGAGAGTACATCCTTAATGCTGCACGTGCTAACGAAGTGTTTATACCGGCAATATGTTACCTAACTAGATGTTCTCCAACACTGGCATGCCGTATTTGTTTGGTAGAGGCAGACGGGAAGCAGGTATATGCATGTAACGCCAAAGTGAAAGAAGGTATGGAAGTTACTACTGCTACACCAACGATTCTTGAAGAACGCAGAGCCATTATGGAAGTCTATGATGTGAACCATCCCCTTCAATGTGGTGTGTGTGATAAGTCTGGTGAATGTGAACTGCAAAATTATACACTTGAGCTTGCGGTAGATTCCCAATCGTATATGATCCCGGATACAAAAAGAGAGACAACCAACTGGTCTTCCGTACTACATTATGATCCAGGTCTTTGTATCGTATGTGAACGCTGTACTACTGTCTGTAAAGATATGGTAGGTGACGCGGCGATCACCACAGCCAAAAGAGGCGGGGCAGAACTTGACAAAAGCTATAAAGAGACTATGCCAAAAGATGCCTACTCTATGTGGAATAAACTGCAAAAGTCTGTGATCGCTCCGAGCAACGGTACAGAATTCACGAACTGTTCAGACTGTGGTGAATGTATCGCAGTATGTCCGGTCGGTGCACTCGTAAGCCGTGACTTTGTTTACCAGTCAAATGCTTGGGATTTAAGAAGAATACCTGCAGTTGCAGCACACTCAAGTGACGGTGCACAAATTTATTATGAAGTAAAACCTACCTCTATTGAAGACAGATCTGAAAAGATCTTCCGTGTTACCAATGAATGGAACTATGTATCTTTAGACGGTTCAGCTCGTTTTGCCTATGACTTTGAAAACAGAGGGGCAACGAAAGATGAAGCTGCATTTAATGCAGCGCTTGAAGCCTTCAGAAAAGCAGATACGGTCCGTTTTAATTCTATGATCACGAATGAAGAAGCGATGATGCTTCAGACACTGAAAGAAAAAATGGGACTAAAACTCTATAACCCAGAAGTGAGAGCATTCCAGAAATTCTTAGGACATTACACAGCAGCGTCTGGCGCTTCGTTATACTCTACAGATACTGATGCGATCATGAAAAAGAGTGATTTTGTGATCTCTGTGGGAGCGGCGCTCAGAAATGATTCTCCGGCAATGAAATATGCATTCAACAATGTGCAAAAACTGAATAAAGGTGCAGGACTCTATTTCCATCCGGTAGGAGATACGCTGATCCCTACTTTTGGTAAAACCGTTGAAGTATTCAATCACAAGGTGGGACTTGAAGAAGCAGCACTCTATCTTATCTTGGATCTGTTTGCCGATAAAGATAAGTTACCGGCAGACGTAAAAGAGTACATTGAAAGCTTTAAAACTTCTGAGAGCAGAACCGTGCAAGAGAAAGTAACGAAAACGGTAAAAGAGATGGTCTTGAATGAAGAGACCGGAGAAGAGGAAGAAGTATCTAAAAAGGTAAAAGAGACAGTTGAAAAAGAGATCACTGTGACGATCAACGGGTTAGTGAATTTGCTTGGTGGCGACTCTGAGAAGTTTGATGCTGCATTTGAAAAAATGATGAAGAAAAAAGAAGCTTTCTCGTTGATGGTGGGAGAAGATCTTTACTTCCATGACAAAGCAGAGAACCTGGCTAAACTGGTAGCACTGGCTGAAGCAACGTGTAATATCGATGTAGTGATGACCCCACCAAAGTCCAACGCACTGGGTGTAGCAATGATCTGTGATCTTGATGATGAGTGTTCAGGTTATACGGTAGGTTATAACGAAAACGGTGATTTCAGACTCTCTGCACTGGGTGATGGCGATCTGGATATACCTGCAATGAACCAACAAGAAGGAACATTGACCTCTATAGGTAAAAGAGTGCTTCCAACCAATGCTGCGGTGGAGTATGGCGGGTATGAATTGAATGATATCATGAAAGCACTCGTAGGTGCACCGGAGTTAACTATCGACTGGACTGAAATGCTACCGGTTGAAAAAGGGTTTAAAACGGTAGCCTTCGACTCATTGCCAAATGCATTTACCAATGACGGTACGGATAACCGTGGGTATAGACTGGATATCACAACGAAAGAAGTTGACATACCGTCGGTTGAAAAGTTTGATGAAGGCCTGGTACTAGAAGGGGAGATCGCTTACCGATGTAATCCTGCTAGACAGTTTAATGATTTTACAGACAAGTCCCACGAGATCTTTGAGCGTTTTGCTCTGTATGCAAGTACAGCCAAAGCAGAGAGCTTGGGAGAAAAGGTAGAAGTGGTCTTTGAAAATGGAAGTATCACTTTGGATGTGATTGCAGATGAAAAGATCCTGGGAGACATTGTAAAAGTACCTGATTTTAAATCTGCCAAAGACGTTTATGGTCTTTTTGGTGAGGCTAGATATAAAACAGTAACATTGAGAAAGGTGTAAGATGGAAACAACACTCGTAGAAAATTTGCCGGAAGTCACTGCAGTAGGTGTCCTCATCAAAGCCGTGATAATTCTGGCTGTGATCTCAGCCATTGCCGGGTTTGGTACGTTTGTAGAAAGAAAAGTCTTGGCATTTATGCAAAGGCGACTTGGTCCGATGCACGTAGGACCTTACGGACTACTGCAAATTGCAGCAGATGGTATAAAACTTTTCACAAAAGAGGATATCATCCCGCAAAATGCAAACAAATTGATCTTTATGATCGCACCGATCATTACGGCAGCAACCGCATTTATCGCTCTTTCTGCTGTACCGGTCTTCCCGGATTTCACCGTGCCTGAGTTTATTCCTTTGCTTGGGGGTACTTTTGTGCCTTCTATAGCATCTGATTTGAACATTGGTGTATTGTTTGTACTGGGTATGATGGCAGCAGGACTCTATGGTCCCCTTTTGGCAGGTATGTCACAAGCAAATAAATGGGGTATCATTGGTGCAGCGAGAACAGCCATACAGTTTTTGTCCTATGAAGTAGTCACGGGTCTTTCTATTCTGGCACCGATCATGCTGGTTGGTTCCTTGTCGTTTGTTGATTTTAATGAAGCACAATCAGGCGGTATCGGTTCATGGCTTATCTGGCAGCAACCCGTAGCATTTGTACTTTTCCTCATCGCAGGGTTTGCAGAAACGAACAGAACGCCGTTTGACCTTCTTGAGCATGAGGCAGAAGTGGTTTCTGGGTATGCAACAGAGTATTCAGGTATGAGATGGGGAATGTTCTTTATCGGTGAGTATGCAAATATGATTACGGTTGCGATTATCGCTTCTGTTGTGTTTTTGGGCGGTTACGATGCAGAAGGTGTACTTGGATGGTTGTTTATCATCCTTAAGATAGCATTCTTTTTCTTCTTAATGTTATGGGTAAGAGCATCATGGCCACATATTAGACCAGATCAGTTGATGTGGTTATGTTGGAAAGTATTAATGCCGGTCGCGGTGATCAATATTTTGATTACTGCGCTGGTAATGATGGTATAAGGGAGCAGGTATGGGTTTAGAACAATTTAAAAACAGAAATGTAGGTACGCAAAACTACAAAACACTTGATGTAGGTACTACGCCTACATCTGCTATGGATAAGTTTTCACAGGTAATGAAAAGAACGGTAAAAGGTGAGCTTTTTGTGGGTCTTTGGGTGACAATGAGAGAAATGATCAATGCGCTCTTCAGAGGCAATATGCACACTGTCAAGTATCCGTTTGAAAAAATGCCGATATCCCCAAGGTATAGAGCGATCCATGACATGCTTAGATTGCTTGAATCTGGCAATTACAGATGTATCGGATGTGGCCTTTGTGAAAAGATATGTATCTCGAACTGTATCTCTATGGATACAAGATATGATGAAGAACAGCGTAAAGAGGTCAGCGAGTATACGATTAACTTCGGTCGTTGTATTTTCTGCGGATATTGTGCAGAAGTATGTCCGGAGCTTGCTATTGTGCATGGACCACGTTATGAGAACGCTTCAGAGCAGAGAGCTGGATTCTCACTCTTTGAAGATATGTTAACACCTATTGATAAACTGAACTTGCAGCAAGAGTATGATGGATTTGGCGCGGTATCTCCAAATGCAGATGAAAACATTAAAAAAACGCCTTTAGCGTATTAGGGAGAGTAGAATGTATGAAATTGTAGCCTTTTACCTATTTTCGGCTTTAACAATAGGACTTTTCTTGATCACAGTGATCAGTAATAATATTCTTTACTCTATGACATCACTTGCAGCGGGTATGGTACTTATCTCTGGCTTCTTCTTTCTTTTGGGTGCAGACTTTCTTGGTGTGGTCCAACTGGTGGTCTATGTAGGGGCCATTATGGCGCTATATGCATTTGCCATGATGTTCTTTGATGCTACAAGAACGATTAAAGAAAAAAATACAAATAACACTTTGGTATTTTTACTTGGCGGACTGTCAGCCCTGGTATTGGTGTTGATGTTCGCTGCACCGATCTTCTCTGAGAATATAGAAGCACTCTACCCGATGCATGAAGGGGTAGGTAACGCACAGGATGTGGGGATTGTACTGTTTACAAAGTACCTGGTACCATTTGAAGTTGCAGCACTTATGTTATTGGTAGCGATGATCGCAGGGATTATACTCGCAGGTAAGAAAATGGATGTGAGTCTCACTGAAGATATGGGTGCAGATGATGAAATTATGATAGTAAAGGATGAAAAATGATAGGTCTTTCCCACTACCTGATCATATCAGCGATACTCTTCTCTATAGGGTTGGTCGGTGTACTTAGAAGAAGAAACCTTTTAATGCTTTTCTTCGCAACAGAGGTAATGCTTAATGCAGTCAATATAGCATTTGCAGCGATTTCACATTATTACAATGATTTAACGGGTCAAATGTTTGCATTTTTCATTATCGCTATAGCAGCAAGTGAAGTGGCAGTTGGACTTGGTATATTGATCGTACTGTATAAGAAATATGGAAGTCTTGATCTTGACGACCTAGCAAGCATGAGAGGATAAGTATGGAAAATTTAGTATATATTGCACTTTTTGCACCGTTTGTCAGCTCTCTTTTTGCAGCTTTATTTGGCATGAGTGAAAGAAAGATATTTATAGGTATTGTAGGTTCTGTACTTATAGGTCTTGCGTTTGTTGCTTCAGCGATTTTGGCATACACGCTTTATACAACGGGTGAAGTGGTTCATGTCCGTATGATGGATTGGATCAATGCAGGTGACTTTAATGTGTCATTTGGTTTTGTAGTGGACCAGATCTCCGTAACTATGATGACCGTCGTTACCTTGGTCTCCACCATTGTACATGTTTATGCGATAGGCTACATGGATCATGATAAGAGTTTTAACAGATTTTTCTCTTACCTTTCAGCTTTCGTATTCTCTATGATGATCCTTGTGATGTCAGATAACTTTCTTGGTCTCTTCATTGGTTGGGAAGGTGTTGGTGTCTGTTCATGGTTATTGGTTGGTTTTTGGTACCACAAGCCGGACCAGGCAAGAGAAGAAAATCCTTCTATCTCTCCTTCATGGGCTGCGAACGAAGCGTTCATCATGAACCGTATTGCCGACCTTGGAATGCTTGTTGGTATCTTCATTCTTTACTGGAACACAGGATCGCTTCAGTATGATGAAGTGTTTGCTCAGCTTCCATACCTTAGCGATGTGGTCTTAACCGGTGCAGCGATCGCACTCTTTGTCGGTGCTATGGGTAAATCAGCACAGTTCCCGCTACATACATGGCTTACAGATGCGATGGAGGGACCTACGCCGGTCTCTGCATTGATCCACGCAGCTACGATGGTAACAGCAGGGGTGTTCCTGGTGATCAGATCCAACCCTCTTTACAGCATGGACGCTGTTGCGGGTGTCAGTTTCTTTATTGCCAGCTTAGGTACATTTGTTGCATTCTACGCAGCATCTATGGCACTGGTTGAGCGTGACCTCAAAAGAATTATCGCTTACTCTACGCTTTCTCAATTAGGATACATGTTTGCCGCAGCTGGGCTTGGAGCTTACTGGATCGCTCTTTTCCACCTTGCAGCACACGCCTTCTTTAAAGCATTGCTCTTCCTTGGCGGGGGTAACGTCATGCACGCCATGGATGATGAACTTGACCTTTTCAAAATGGGTGACCTAAGAAAGAAAATGAGAGGTACATGGATCTATATGACGATCGCTTCAGTCGCACTTGCAGGCTTACCGCCATTGGCTGGTTTCTGGTCCAAAGATGCGATTATCGAAACAGCCTTTAATGAACATACATATATTTTATGGGGCATGTTGGTGATCACAGCCGGTATGACAGCATTCTATTCATTTAGACAGGTATTTTTATCATTCCATGGTGAAGATCGTCATACACCACTGGGATTCCACCCGCATGAAATGTATAGATTTGTACTCGTTGCGATGTCTCCGTTGGCAGTACTTGCTATTATTACAGGATGGTTCATGGGTGCCTATAAAGGATTTATCTACCAAATTGGCGAGGGTGTGCAGTATGAAATGTCTGAGCATACGCACCACCTTGCAACTTACCTGGGGTTGATTGTTATATTTTTTGCGGTGAGCGGTATTGCGCTTGCTTACTTAAAATATGCAAGAACGGGAGAACATGCATTTAAACGTGATGAAGAAAAAGAGAACGGGTTCTTTTATAAATTGTTAAAAAATCAATACTATGTACCAAAATTCTATGAAGAGTTTATTACAAAGCCATATATGATGATCTCTGAGAAGTTCTGGACACAGGTAGATTTAAAAATAGTAGACGCAACCGTAGACAATATTGCGAAGTTCCTTTATAGTACGGGTGACAAGACAAGAAGTATGCAAACAGGTAACCTTTCAAACTATCTAAACTGGATGGCTGTGGGTGCGGTACTATTATTGGTAATTGCTGCGATTTCAGCGATGATAGGGTAAGGGGTAAAAATGGAAAATATTTTAAGTATATTGGTATTCTTTCCGGCAATTGCGGGATTGTTGGGATTTGTGGTAGAAAAAGAGAGTATAAGAACCTATGGTATTACTGTGGTAGCCATAGAATTTTTACTTTCTTTATGGTTATGGTTTAGTTTTGATACAAAGAATGCAGGTATGCAGTTTGTAGAGATGATACCTTTGATCCCTGATATGGGTATTTCGTACTATCTCGGTGCAGACGGTATCTCTTTGTTTATTATTTTGATGACTACACTGATGACCATGATCGGTATGGCAAGTATGGGTGAAACTAAAAACATCAAAAACATGATCATTTCTCTTCTCTTTTTAGAGATGACGATGATCGGTGTATTTGTTGCACTGGATGCGATCATATTCTATCTATTTTGGGAGCTTTCACTGGTACCGATGCTTTATATCATCGGTGCATGGGGTGGGCCTCTGAGAGTCTATGCCTCTATCAAGTTCTTCTTGTATACCTTTACAGGGTCACTGATCATGTTGGTAGGTATGCTGTTTGTCGCATACATTTATCACAGTCTAACAGGTGTATGGAGTTTTGCGGTTACAGATTGGTATGCCTTGGTATTGCCGGTTGATTATCAATTATGGCTCTTTGCGGCATTCTTTATAGGGTTTGCCATCAAAGTACCGATGTTCCCGTTCCACACATGGATCCCGTATGCACATGGCCAGGCACCGACGATCGGGTCTGTGATCCTTGCAGCGGTACTGCTTAAAATGGGTACGTATGGATTTGTAAGGTTTTCACTTCCAATGTTCCCGGATGCATCTGTATTGACGATCACACCGATTGCTGTATTGTCACTCATTATGATCATCTATACAGCGATGATCGCTTATGCACAAAAGGATATCAAACAGGTCATCGCCTACTCTTCGGTATCACACATGGGTATTATTATGCTTGGTCTGTTTGCCATGAATGCAGAGGGTCTGTCTGGTTCAGTGTTCCAAATGTTGTCTCACGGTATCGTATCCGGTGCGCTGTTTATGCTTGTAGGTATGATCTATGATAGAAGACATACGAAGTTAATGTCTGAGTTTGGCGGTATTGCTGCGGTGATGCCTAAGTTTGCGATCGTTTTCGGGATCATGTTGATGGCATCGGTCGGATTGCCGCTTACTATCGGATTTGTCGGTGAGTTCCTTGTGCTCCTTGGGTTCTACCAGGTATCTCCTATCATGACCATTTTGGCAGGTACGTCTATCATCCTGGGCGCGGTCTATATGCTAAGAGTCATGAAACGCACGTTCTTCGGTCCATTGGAGAATGAAGAGAACAAAAAACTCAAAGATCTGAATAGAAGAGAAGTATGGTCACTGGTTCCATTGGTTGCGATAGTCATTTGGCTAGGGGTATATCCTAAACCTGTTTTGGGACCTATTGATAACTCTGTAAAAGCATTGTTGAACTTTATGGATGAAAAAGCGATTACGCAAGAGGCAAAAGATATGATAAGAGTGTCAAAAAACAATAAGGGAGGTATCTAATGTTAGCACCTATTAATGTGAGCTTAGAGAGTTTAAACCTCATTACCCTTGCCCCTATGCTTATTGCTATTGCTGGTGGTTTATTTATTTTAGTGATCGATCTGCTCAATGATAAACTGCATAAGTCGCTGTATGTCATGCTGACGATCTTGGTACTTTTCATCAACTTTGGTGCTGTCCTGGGTCTTACTGTCAATGAACGCGGATTCTTTGATGTCATGCTTATTGACGGAGTATCTATTATTTCTCAACTGATGATCATCGGTGGATCTATGATATTTATACCGCTTGCATTAACATCAAAGCGTTTCCATGAATACTCCTATCCGGAATTCTTTGCACTCTTTCTATTTATGATCGCAGGATTCCAGTTTATGGTTGCTTCAGACAACCTGATTCTTATTTTTGTAGGGCTTGAAACAGCATCGTTATCACTGTATACACTGATAGCACTGCATAACAGGGCTAACTCATATGAAGCGGCAGTAAAGTATTTTACAATGGGTGCACTTGCTGCAGCCTTCTTTGCTATGGGGTCAGCCGTAGTGTATGCCTTAACAGGGTCGGTAGAGCTTTATAAAGTGGCTGAAGTATTGGCAGGACGTATCCATGAAACAGGCTTGATGATCGCTATTTTTGGTTCATCGGTACTGTTACTGGTAGCCTTTGCATTTAAGATCTCGCTCTTCCCGTTCCATACCTGGGCTCCAGATGTGTATGAAGGTGCCTCTTCACCACTAGCGGGTTACATGTCAGTGGTGCCTAAAATAGCTGCATTTGTAGTGAGTATCAGAATCTTTGGTATGTATATTGACCTTGGTATCGAGTGGGTCAGATGGATGATCTTGATCATTGCCGTGCTGACCATGACCCTTGCAAATGTAATGGCATTGGTGCAAAATGATGTCAAGCGTATGCTTGCATACTCCTCTATCTCTCATGCCGGTTTCATCATTGCAGCCTTGGCGCTTGACACCACAGAAGGTAACACAAGTATATTCCTTTATTATGCACTCTTTATGTTTACAAACCTGGGGGCCTTCAGTATGTTATGGATCTCCCGCCATAAAACGAGAAGATTTAATATGCAGTATGACCACCCGTATGAGAAGTTTGCAGGGTTTATCAAAATTATGCCTATGGGTGCGGTGATCATGGCACTCTTTATGCTCTCTTTGGCAGGTGTTCCTCCATTCTCGGTATTCTGGGGTAAGATCTATGTGATGCAAGCCGCGGTCAATGCAGGATATGTTTGGCTTGCGATCGTAATGGGCCTTAACTCTGCGATTGCCGCGTACTATTATTTAAAACTGGTTGTATTTATGTTCTTGAAAGATCCGGTGAAAGATGTAGATACTATTTACTATAATATTTCCAGACCGTTAATGGTTATCATTGGTTTTGCAACAGTAGCAACAGTAGCAGCTATCTTCTACGTACAGCCGCTTGTATCATATCTCTACTATATGATAAGTGCTAGTGGCTATTAATTATAGAAGAGAAGAATTTCTTTCTTCTCCTCTTTTTTGATACTACCTTATCCAGCCTCAAGAAAGGGTTGACCTTATGAATATTCATGATGGAATTTTTGACAATGTCAAGAAAATCATAAAGGAAGACAGAAAAAATATTTTTCACCTTCTTTATTATTCCATGATCGATGGAATACTCGTCCTATCTATTCCTCTTGCATCCTCTTTTGTTATCAACAGTATATTGGCACATGCATCACTTTCAATATTCATACTTGGAATGATCGTCCTTGTACTGTTTATTTTTGTCACTGTTTTACAGATCCTTAAAGAGTATATTGTTGAAAAGTTTCAACAGAAGATATTTTTAAAAACAGGCATTGAAATCGGGATAAAAGCATTAGATATAAAAGAGAAAGAATCATCAGATCATCATATGCATGGAAAATTGATGAATTACTTTTTTGAGGTTACTGCCATTCAAAAATTTTTCCCTATTCTGTTACTTGATGGAGTAGGAATAATAGTTAAAATATTTGTAAGCCTACTTTTACTGCTTGCCTTTGATCCTGCATTGTTTATTACAGGAGCATTCTTTATTACTGCATATGTTCTCTTACTCTTACGTCTTGGACGTAATGGGGTTGATTTCGCACTGGAACGTTCGGATGCCAAGCACAACACCATTTATTTTTTACAACATATGACAGACGAGGAAGGTAGCAAAAATGAAATAATGGAAAAGTTTGACTCATTCCTCTCTACATATGCGAAGGCAAGACAGAGGTTTTTCAAAATAATCATCAAACAAATGGGGCTCACGTATTTTGCTGAAGGCTTTATCTTTAGTGTTTTTCTGGTCCTTGGAGGATATCTGGTTGTAAATGGTCAATTACCACTAGGGGAATTCGTCGCTGCTGAAATTATTGTAACATCTATTACCTATGCACTCAAGGGATTTGTGAAACTACTTGATTATATGTATGATACGATAGAAGGACTTTACAAGGTCAATAAACTATCCGTTGGATTAGAGGACAAGAGCTATGGAGAGATTTGAATTTAGCTCGCTGCGTCTTACAGAGACCCATCCGCTCATCAATCGTATATGGTCTTTCAGTGTGGTCATACTTATTTTTCTGATCGGCATGCTTTTTTTACCATGGCGGCAAACAGTACAAGGGGAAGGAGAGCTTATTGCTTACC
>AGBJ01000009.1_pt1 | contig 28280 bp, 30 predicted proteins | sample 768721 | NCBI WGS metagenome assembly AGBJ01 (sample SAMN00779238, study PRJNA67915) | hypersaline lake metagenome
TTTTAAACAAGAATAAATAGCTTCACACTCTTATATGGATTGTCTTTGAGCAACATTTAAACAACCTATGATAGAATTATCCTCACTAGAAGTCCAAGGAACGGCAATGACACTCACATCGGAAGAAAAAGACATCATCCTAAACAGCATCAGAGATATCCCGGACTTTCCCAAACCCGGTATTATTTTCAAAGATATCAGTACCCTGCTCTCTAATCCAGGAGCATTCAATACACTGATGGACCACCTGACGAACCGATATTTGGGCTATGAACTGGACTATATTGCGGGTATCGATGCCAGAGGCTTCATCTTTGGTGCCATCCTGGCAGACAGACTGGGCGTTGGTTTTGTACCTGTACGTAAAAAAGGCAAACTCCCCTACACTACCGTGGCAGAGAAATACTCTCTGGAATATGGATTTGATGAAGTAGAGATACATATCGATGCTTTTGGTTCCAAAGAGAATCCTGATGGAAAAGGTGCGAAAGTACTCCTTATAGATGACCTTATAGCTACAGGCGGTACAGCAAAAGCCGCTGCAAATCTTATAGACAGAGTGGGTGCCCACTGCATCGAAGCCTGCTTTATTATGGAACTTGGCTTCCTGAAAGGACGTGAAGGCATCAGTGCTCCTGTCTATTCTGTACTGGAAATAGACTGACTCTGCACCTGCGTTACACAGCCACAAGCTACAATATCTAAAAGGGAGGTATAGCTATGAGGGTAATGATGTTTTTTTCGATCTTTCTACTGTTTTTCTTTGCCTTACACTATCTTTTTTACTCCCGTGTCATCAAAAAGTTCCTGGTATCGGACGAAATAAAAAAAAGATTTACGCTGCTGCTGGGTTTGAATTTTATGTTCAATATTCTCTATGTGGCAGGCCGATATACAGACCTTATCAACACACCTTTCTATTATCTGTTCTCTCTTTCCATAGGTATATCTTTTGTACTGCTTTTGTATCTACTCGTCCATGAGCTGCTCAATCTGTTTCATAAAACGCTCAGAAATGTCGATATCTCCAAACGTAACTTCATCAAAAACAGCGGTGATGCTGCCTTGATCGCACTCTCGACCTCCTATGTCAGTGCCGGTGCCTATGAGGGGATGAAAGCACCGGCTGTCAATATAGTGGAGTTTAAGCGTTTCGACTTTTCCATCGTTCAGATCAGTGATTTTCATATAGGCGGTCTGATAGACAGGGATTTTGTCAAAGCTTCTGTTAGCAAAATAAATGCGCTGAAACCGGACATAGTCTTTATCACCGGTGACCTTATAGATACTGGGCTCAAAGAGATAGAAGATATAGTCAGGGAACTCGGAGCGATTGCTTCAAAACACGGTATCTATTATATTTTAGGCAATCACGAATACTTTCATGACCCTCACCAACTGATTGATTTTATCAAAACTACGAATATTACACTGCTGCTGAATGAAAACGTTACGATCGATACGCTAAAACTGAATGTTGTGGGTGTAACAGACCGTGTAGGCTATCGTATGGAGATGCTTGAACCGGATATTCATAAAGCATTCAAGGGTGTCAATGACAGTTACCAAACCATACTCCTGGCGCACCAGCCAAAATATATAGAAGAGCTTGAAGCCTATACACCTGAACTGATACTCAGCGGCCATACCCATGGCGGGCAGATCTGGCCATTTGAGTATTTGGTGAGACTGCAACAGCCTTATATCAAAGGACTGCATCAACTTCCCAATGGCAGCCACATTTATGTCAACAGCGGTATAGGGTTTTGGGGACCTCCCATGCGGCTGGATTCACAAGCAGAGATTGCCTATATCGTTTAAATTAAAGTACCTAATTTTCGCAACAAGGCGATTTCTAACCTCTCATAGGATATAATCCAGCTAATACTATACAAGAGAAACAGATGAACTTACATAATGAAATATATATCCCAAAATCCAGTCCGCATGACCCTGATGACTTAGGCCATTTTGGCAGCATTGACAATGGCCAGGTAGGCTATGGCGGTCGTTTTGTGCCTGAAACACTGATGCCTGCACTTGAACAACTTAGACTTGACTATGAAGCGGTACGTTTTGATAAAGACTTTTGGGCAGAAGTAGACCACTACTACAAACACTATGTAGGCCGCCCCTCTTCACTCTACTTTGCTGAAAACCTCTCTAGAGAACTTGATGCGAAGATCTACCTTAAGCGTGAAGACCTTAACCATACGGGTGCACACAAGATCAACCACACCGTGGCACAGGCTGTCCTTGCAAAAAGACTGGGTAAGACAAAAGTGATCGCGGAAACCGGTGCAGGCCAGCACGGTGTCGCAACCGCTACCGTAGCTGCACTTTTTGGACTTGAATGTGAAATATTCATGGGTGCCAAAGATGCAGCACGCCAGGAACTGAATGTATTTCGTATGAAACTGCTTGGTGCAAAAGTACATGCAGTGGAGTCCGGAAGTAAAACCCTTAAAGATGCGATGAATGAGGCCATTAGGCACTGGGTGACCAATGCACGTGATACGTACTACATCATCGGTACAGTCGCCGGGCCTCACCCCTATCCTATGATGGTACGTGACATTCAGTCTATTATCGGCTGGGAAGCAAAACAGCAACTCGACGCAGCGGAAGGGTGTTTACCTGACAAAGTGATCGCATGTATAGGCGGTGGTTCCAATGCTCTTGGTATCTTTAATCACTTTTTGGAAGATGAGAGTGTAGAATGTATAGGGATAGAAGCCGGCGGATTTGGACTGGACTCCAAACATGGCTGTTCTCTTGCAAAAGGGAGCCCCGGTGTACTTCATGGACAACTGAGCTATCTGCTTCAGGATGAAGACGGCCAGGTACAGGAAGCACACTCTATCTCAGCCGGGCTTGACTATCCGGGTATAGGACCGGAGCATTCATTTTTAAAAGATGAAAATATCGCTAAGTATGACTATATCACGGATGATGAAGCGTTAGATGCCTTTGTATGGCTTTCACAGGCTGAAGGTATCATCCCTGCTTTTGAAAGCTCACACGCGATCGCCTATCTCAAAAAGATGAAACCCGATGAGCTCAAAGGCAAAACGATCCTGATCAATCTTTCAGGCCGCGGCGATAAAGATATGATACAGGCAAAAGATATTTTAAAAGACCAATTTAACTAAGATACAAGGAAAGAACATGAATTTTGAATTAACAGCACTTCCCGTAGTTGATCTAAGCAGTGATATAGAAGTCATCATCGTTGTAGATAAAGATACCAAACACCGTTTTGTACAAGACAAAAAACTCTTAAAAAAAGCGGGATTTGAAGCAAACCAAGATGAAACGTGCTTACTTGTAAGCAAAAACAGACTCTATGTGGGTGCGGAATCTTTAGCAAGCACAGCCATCAGAACCGCTGCTGCAGCTGCCGTCAAAGTACTTAAAGGTACACAATACAAATCTATCAAAGTGGCAACATATACCAATAAGGGTTGTACCTACACACTCCGTGCCATGATAGAAGGGTTTATATTGGGTGCCTATAGTTTTGAAACGTATAAAAGCAAAAAAAAGAAAAATCCTCTGAAACATATCACTGTATCACTTGAAGAATACTCTAAGCTGGACATTGACATAGAAAAAGCATCCGAAATGATCCATAAGGCACAGATCACAGCCGATGCTACAAACTTCACACGCGACATCGTCAACACCACTCCGGATGATTGTTACCCCGAAGTCATGGCAAGTATCGCCGAAAGTATGGCAGAAGATACAGGCCTTGCATGCAAGGTACTCAAACCCAAAGAGCTTCGTAAAGAAAAAATGGAAACACTACTTGCTGTAGCACGTGCAAGCCGTCATGCACCGAGAGTCATACACCTCACGCACAAACCAAAAAATGCCAAATGTGTCGTAACCCTGGTAGGTAAAGGCCTTACCTATGACAGTGGTGGACTGAGTCTTAAGCCTGCTGACTTCATGGTTACTATGAAAGCGGACAAAAGTGGCGGCTCTGCCGTTATAGGTGTGATGAAAGCCATCGCAGAGCTGGATCTTCCTGTAGAAGTGCATGGTTTCGTAGGTGCGGTAGAGAACATGATCGGGGGAGATGCATATAAACCGGATGATGTGCTGGTAGCAAAAAACGGAAAAACCATTGAGGTACGCAACACAGATGCAGAAGGTCGTTTGGTCCTTGCCGATACACTCTGCTATGCGCAGCAAGAAGTGAAGTCAGACTATCTCTTTGACCTTGCAACACTTACAGGTGCCTGTGTGGTCGGTGTGGGGAACTATACATCAGGTATCATGGGCAACTCTGATGCACTGAAATCATTCGTTGTCAAAGAAGCTAAAAATGCAGGTGAATTGGCCACGGCGCTTGACTTCAACCCTTACCTCAAGAAGACCATTAAGTCAGAGATAGCGGATATTTGTAACGTTTCAAACACACGTTATGGCGGTGCGATTACCGCAGGCCAGTTCCTTTCTGAATTCATAGATAAGGACCACAAAGACAAATGGGCACACATAGACATAGCCGGTCCAGCATTTGTAGAGCATGCATGGGGAGAAAACCCTCATGGCGCTTCCGGTGCGGGTGTGAGAATGATGGTAAAGTTCATAGAAAAACTTGCAACGGAAGACAGCCACAAATAGTGGCTGTCTGTCACTTTCCCAAGATACCCGCAAGGGGTATCTCTACGATGAAACACTAGACAATGTTTCATGATAAGGATCGTTTCTCTTCGTATCTACGGACTAATCCCTTCTTCACCAATATTTTGCTAAAATCGCGCTAATCATATTATAAACGTTTAAGGAATATCATGGGACTCAGTATAGGACTCGTAGGACTACCAAATGTAGGAAAATCTACCACTTTCAACGCACTTACCAAAGCACAAAATGCAGAGAGTGCCAACTACCCTTTTTGTACTATTGAACCTAATAAAGCTATCGTACCTGTTCCTGATGAAAGACTTGACAAACTTGCGGAAATAGTAAAACCTGAAAAGGTACAGCACTCAACCCTGGACTTTGTAGATATCGCAGGTTTGGTAAAAGGTGCGAGTAAAGGTGAAGGGCTGGGAAATAAATTCCTTTCGAATATTCGTGAAACAGAAGTGATCCTGCATATCGTGAGATGTTTCGAAGATGAAAATGTCGTACATGTGGAAGGTTCCATCGATCCGATCAGAGATGTTGAGATCATCGAACAGGAGCTTCTTTTTGCCGATCTGGATGCGGTTGTAAAACGGATAGAGATGCTTAAAAAGAAAGCCAGAGGTAACGACAAGGATGCAAAAGACCAGCTTGAAGTGGCGGAAGCACTCTTGGCGCATATCGAAGAGGGGCATCCTGTATCTACGTTTTCGGACAAAGAGAGTGATGGTTTCTTAGCCATGAACAAAGACTTGCGTTTGCTGACCTCAAAAGAGATCATGTATGGTGCCAATGTCGATGAAGAGGGACTTGCAGAAGACAATGACTATGTCAAAGCACTCAAAGCATATGCAGCTGAACGGAACAGTGAAGTGATCAAACTTTGTGCCAAAGTCGAAGAAGAGATGGTAGACTTTGATGAAGAGGAAAAAGAAGAAATGCTGAATGACCTGGGGGTACAAGAGAGCGGCCTTGACCAGATCATTCACAAAGGTTTTGAAAAACTCGGTCTTCAAAGCTACTTTACCGCAGGGGTGAAAGAAGTACGTGCCTGGACCATACGTCAAGGGACAACAGCACCCAAAGCAGCAGCAGTCATACATAATGACTTTGAAAAAGGGTTTATCCGTGCAGAGGTCATCAGCTATGAAGACTTTATCGCTTGTGGCGGAGAAGCCGGTGCAAAAGAGGCCGGTAAAAGTAGACTCGAAGGGAAAGAGTACATCGTCAAAGACGGCGATGTCATGCACTTTAGATTTAATGTATAATTCAAAAAGGATAATGATGAAAAAGTTGATTTTACTTGGATTAATTGGCTTTGTATTGCTTGGTTGTGATGCTAAAAAAGGTACATTTCTTGAAACCGTAGAGAGTCAGAATGATGTACCTACTGCTGTGGCCAAACTTAAAAAACTTATCAAGAGCCAGGGATTAACATATTTTCATACCATAGACCATCAAGCCAATGCGCATGCAGTAAAAATGAACCTGAAACCTGAAACTGTGGTAGTGTTCGGTAACCCAAAAATGGGTACGGTGCTTATGAACTGTAATCCTTCTATGGGCTTGGACCTGCCTCTTCGTATGCTTTTTACCACCAGCTATGAAGGTCAGACGACCATCACTTACACCAATCCTGAATACTGGTCTTTAAAACACAATATTAAAGATCCAAAATGTTTAGACATCATTAAAAAAGCAAAAATAGCTTTAAGTGCTTTAGCAGAAGAAGCAGGTAAAAAATAAGATGATCATCAATACGAACGAAATCCTTTACCGTATTAAAAAGGCGTTAAACCTAACCAATGAAGAGATGCTAGAAGCCTATAGACTTGAAGACTATACCATGGAGACCTCCAGGTTGGAGTCGCTCCTTAAACGCCGTTTAGACAAGGGGTTCGAACACTGCTCCTATGAAGAGTTAGGAGTTTTTTTGGATGGACTTGTCTCACTTAAAAGAGGTCCTTCTCCCAAAAAGGCCAATGAAGAAGAAGCCATTGAACTCACAAACAACCTGATACTCAAAAAGTTGCGTATAGCCCTTGAACTCAAAGAAGCAGAAATGGAAATCATCTTTGGTCTGGCAGATGTAGAGCTCAGTAAACAACAAATGGCTTCTCTCTTCCGCAAAGCAGGACACAAAAACTTCAAAGAGTGTTCGGATGAACTGCTCATGGCCTTCTTGGAGGGTCTGGATGAATTTTATTATGTGGGAGACATAGACTAAGTCTATAGTTTACGTATCGTGAACCTGCATACCTCTCTGCAAACACTCAAAACCGACCTGGAAAAGAAAGAAGCTGCATTCAAAAGCCTTTATAGCCTCTATCCTTATCTCAAAGGATACTCTGAGTCACAACTCCTGGCTTACTTTGAACTGGATACGATGGAAGCACTCTACCAACACATTCAACACATCCAGGATCCCCATACACCCTATTCTGATAGTAGCGATCTAGAAGAGTGCTCCGTATGCAGATGTACCGACAGTAAAGGTCAGCCCAAGGGTCTCTATGCGACTGAGGCAGCTGCACGAAAAGAAAGCCACACCCTTATGATGCATACAAAAACAACACTCTCTGTCTATCCATGCCCAAGCAACTGCGGATGGCACTTGACCAAAAGATAATTTTTAAACCTTCAGCACCAGCTTCACCGGACAATGGTCACTTCCCATGACATGGTCCAAGATATCTGCCTCGACGATCCTGTCCTGGAGGTCATCTGAAACGAAGAAATAGTCTATTCTCCATCCCACGTTCTTTCCTCTTGCCCCTGCCCTGTAAGACCACCAGCTGTAACGATCCGATGCATCACCTTTGACATGTCTAAAGGTATCTATGTAACCATGGCTTAAAAGTTTATCTATCCATTCCCGTTCCATCGGTAAAAAGCCTGATGTTTTTTCATTGGCTTTGGGACGTGCCAGGTCGAATTCTTTATGCGCTGTATTGACATCACCACACACTATAATGGACTTGCCTTCCTCTCTTAGGGTATTGATATGATCTAAGAAACGGTCATAGAACTCCATTTTGTACACCAAACGCTCGTCGTTACGCTGTCCGTTGGGGAAATAGACATTAAACAAAGCGATATCTTCAAAATGATACTCATTGATACGCCCCTCATCCAGGATATCCACATGTGAACAGCACGATACTTCCCCTTTAATGTCTGTATAGAGTGCCACGCCCGACTGCCCTTTTTTAGACGAAGAGTTGATACTCTGAAACTTATACTCTCTCTCAAAGATATTCTCGGGGATCTGATCTGCTTCTGCTTTGATCTCCTGCAGGCCAAGAAAGTCTACATTTTCTTCATCTATCCACTTTAGTGCTTCTTTTTTCTCAATAGCTCTGATGCCGTTTACATTCCATGATATAAAGGTTAGTGTACTCATAATAATCCTTAATAATTTAGATAGAATAATACCAAAACTGACTTCAAACAAAAGGGTATCTATGGCACAAGAAGATAAAGAACGATGGAATGAAAAGTATCAGAACAACAAAATACCTGATGAACCCGTCAAACTGATCACAGACTATGCAAAACTTGCTACCGGGTCACATGCACTCGATATCGCATGTGGTATGGGAAGACATAGTAAATACCTGGCTTCACTGGGATTTGAAGTAGATGCATTGGATATTTCCAATGTCGCACTCGAACCACTGAAGGAGATACCTCATATCCATGCCAAAGAGGTTGATTTCGATACCTACAGCCTGCCTAAAGAGAAGTATGACCTTATCGTATGTACCTACTATCTGGAACGTAAACTCTTTCCTCAGATGATAGAAGCACTGAAACCAAACGGCATGATACTTTTTGAGACATTTTTACAGCATCCTGACAATGAACGAGCCCCGTCCAACCCTGATTTTATGCTCAAGGAAGGAGAATTGGAAGCTAGTTTTGGTGAGGGGTGTGAACTGCTGCAGCTTCCTGAGTACTGGGACCGAGATTACCTGGGGTATAAAACCAAGAAAGCCTCTATGGTAGCCAGAAAAAGATCAGGGAAATAAGAGAGGCTGATCTTCATATTTGGTTTAGATCAGAAATGAGGTAACCAACCCTATCAGTCCGCCGAAAACACCGCCCCACACCACTAGCCAGCCCAAATGTTCTTGGATGAGCTCCTGTACCAGCACTTTGACCATCTTGGGTGTCAGTTCATCCAGTCTACGCGTAATGATCCCTTCAACGGTAGTTATCATATCTTCACTCAAAGATGAATGCTTGATCTGGTGTTCAAGCTGTGCCTTAAAGGCAGAAGAGGTGACGATGGAACCCACGGCAGATTTCAGTTTGGAAGAAAATGGCTTACGCAAGCCCTCCAATGCTTCTTCCCCACCAAACATGGAAACCGCACCACCAAATTTGGACTCCATGACTGTTTTGGAGAGTGCATCAAAGGCAGGAGAGAAGTCTGTATTTTCCACCAGTGGCAAAAGATCGATCTTTTGCTCTTCTTTTGCAAAAAAATCTTCTAATTGTGCTTTGGTGAAAAATTGCTGCATCATCATGGTTTTAATGGAAGTTTTAAAGGTATCGAAGTTTTTTTCTATCACGCCGGAACCATAGAGGAAAGGTACTTTATCAAACAACATATGAATAGCAAGCTGGTTGGTAATAGCACCTGAAAGTGCAAAGAGACCTGTAAACAACAGTGCTTCATGATAGTCAGACGGTACGAAAAATGATACGCTGATCAACAACAGAGAAATAAGATCCGTGATAAGGGATTTTGACATAGTATATCCTATTCGTATTTTGGTGAAATAAAACAAAAAGTGTATTATATCAGGGAATAAATTAACTACATGACTATTTAAAAGAGTGTATAATTTATTTCAAATATTATTTTATATAAAGTGTCTTATGTCCAAAACGATCAACAAAAACATACAGGTTTCTCTGTTACTGATAGCAACGATGGGTGTCATGTCCGGGATCACGGTTGTTTCTTCTCTTCCACTGATCAGTCAAACATTCAGTCACATCCCCCATATCGAATTTCTGTCAAAATTGATGTTGACCATTCCTTCCATTATCATCGCCCTCTTGGCTCCAGTAGCCGGGATCATAGTAGATAAATTTGGCAGACTAAAACCACTCTATACCGGTATAATCCTTTTTGTTGCAGGCGGCAGTTCAGGATTTTACCTGCATGACTTCTATGCGATTCTGGCAGGACGTGCCATTCTGGGTATTGCTGTAGCCCTATTGATGACAAGTTCGACCGCACTTATAGGAGATTACCTTGATGAAAAAGGACGGCATAAGTTTATGTCTATTCAAGGAATGGCCGTTGCTATAGGAGGCATACTCTTCATCACGGCTGGAGGTTTTCTTGCTCAATTACACTGGTCTTACCCTTTTGCTATTTACATTTTACCTTTGTTCTTTCTGCCTTTGTTGGTATTGTCACTGTATGAACCTAAAAAACATAAACATCTGGAAAAGGAGATAGAGATCGAAGCGAAACTCTGGCCCGTCTATTTGACTGCCTATTTTGCGATGGTACTTTTTTATATGTTGCCCACACAGTTACCCTACCTTATCATTGAGACACTGCATGGAGAGCCAAGTACCATAGGATTTGTGATCTCTGTTGCAATGTTTTTTAATGCAATCACATCCAGGCAGTATGCCAAACTCAAAGCAAGGTTTTCCTATCAACAGATATATATCATTACTTTTATCTTTTTTGGTACCGGGCTTTTCATTATTTCGCAAGCAAGTTCTATTGCACAACTTTTTTACAGCACTGCATTTATAGGCATAGGGTTTGGACTGATACTTGTCAATACCAATTCATGGTTCCTGGCTAAAGTACCGGCACACAAACGGGGAAAAGCTTCAGGAGTACTCGCTTCCAGCTTCTTTCTCGGACAGTTTTCTTCTCCGCTTATCTTTGAACCGATTGTAAAACTATATGGAATTCAAGGACTTTTCTTGATGGTTTCAGGCATTGCAATGGCTATTTCATTGAGCCTCTTTTTAAAAAAGAAAATATCCAAAAAATGAGCATGTTTTTTAAGAAGTAAAAGGTGGCTCACCCTACCAATAATTTATGTAAGTCATCCACGCTGCGTACTGCATCAATATGATCAGTAAAGCCCCAATCCACCATAATGTAGTCTATCTCTGCTCTCTGACTGGCTATCTCATCACGCGGACCGTCACCTATAAAAAGGGCTTCATGGTTGCTGTGTGCCAGTTCATCAAGAAGTTTATGAAGCATATCGGGATGAGGCTTGCCGTTGGGAACATCATCATAACAGGCAATGCCGTCAAAATAATGGTGCACGTCCAAATGGGTCAACGACTCTATGGTAGACCCCCTGTAGGCATTGGTAGCTACAGCCAATTCGTGACCTTTATCTTTAAGTATATCAAGCAATTCCCTGACACCATTGTATAGCACCAGTTCATTTGCGTGGTTGTTTGTGTAATACTCTGAAAACCATCTTTCATGATCACGATCGAACGCTTTAGCATGGTAAAAAGTTTGTGCAGGATTAATAGTGTGATCATTGATCAAGCGCAAGATATGTGCTTGTTCCATGGGCTCAAAGCCCAGGTTCTTTCTGACATAGTTGATAGAATTAGCTATAGTGATAGAAGAGTTTATCAGTGTACCATCCATGTCAAAGATGATAAGTTTTTTATCCACTATTTACTCTTCTTTGTATTTTTACTATTGGGAAGGTTGAACTTGATGTATACTGACAAGCTCACCAACAATAAAGCAACCCCTGATATCAAAAATACAGCATATATTAGCTGCGCGGGATCAGTCAGTGCAAACTTAAAGACAAGCATCAAGGCCTCAATAGAAAGGGCTATGACAATCGATCCTAAGAAACGTATCATGGTTTGATGTCCGCCCCCTGCACCCTCTTTCTTCTCTTTCCCCAGTACTTCCTCTTCAAATATCGCTTTTACCAGATCAAATATAGCCAGGGAGAGGGTCAAAAGAATGGTTGCTTTGAACATTTCATTGATATTTATCGCCCTGAGGTCTATGCCGAAATGCAAAAACGCACTGGCCCCTTTCACGAAAAGAAGTAAAGAGACCAAAGCCAAAGCGATAGAGAATGCAGCATACGCCAATTTGGACATTTTTCCAAAAATCGAGTCTACTGAACTTGGAGATACCATACGTAAAATATTTGCCATGGAGATATCCACACAAATAAGGCAAAGAAGGTTGTCTTTTTCATCATAGATGGGGAAAGAGGCAGTAACGACCATCGTGTTGCTAAGATCTGAGGGATAAGGCTCTGTCAAGGTACATCGGTGTTCCTTTACCGTCTTATAAAAATAAGCCCTGTCCGATCTGTCCACATCTTTACCGATACCACTTAGTTTTTTATTTTTAGATATATTCTCGATCATTTGAATACCTTTTGCATCCAGCGCATAGATCGCTTCTGCTTTATCAAGGCTGTCATTTAGGTTTTCAAGCTTTGACAGAACGGTTTGAATATCCCCGTTTTGAATGGTATCCGTAATATTTCTTCCCATAATATAGCATAAGTAGGCTCTGGCTTTTGCTCTTACCTCTGCATACTCTTTGATTTCTTTTATTTGCATGTAACCTTCCCTGTCTTGATTATATTATTATAGTACTTTACCTAAAACATCTGTAAAACTTACTTTTTGATTGATGGCTACCTCTGGTAAGATACTGCCTTTTTCAGAAAAAGTTACTACGGTAGACCCCATTTCAAACCATCCGTAAAACGTTCCCCTGTCCACCCAGAAATCTTCATATTCATAGTGTACAGGCTCCCTTATCTCTGAATTGGTTCTGACCTTTTCTTCAAACGTAACTACCATTTGGCCTACATTCAATGCAGCCACAAGCACTATAACCTGTGTTCTGCCTTTCTCATCTTCACACTCTATGACCACCCTCTCATTTTCTATAAAGAGATCCACTTTATGACGAAGTAAGGGAAAATTTACAGGGTAGTGCTTCCCCGGAATATGTGTCAGTGATCTTACTTTGAGGCGCATCGGCATATGATAGCGGTGGTAATCTTTCGGCGAGAGATAAAAATTGATAAATTCCCCTCCTTCTACCTGACTAACCGCATCCTTATGGTAGGCTCCAAAAAGTCTCTCTATACTGTAGCTCATCCCTTTGATCTGATAGGCTTTCCCCTCTTTGATCGTTCCTGCATCTGTGATCAGGGCATCTACACCGGAGATCAATGCATCTTGCTCATCAGGCAGGGCCCTTGGTATTTCAAAAGCTCTTGTAAAAAGTTTGTTCAGTGTCGGATAGTCAGCGGGGTCTTTAAATTCACTCATATCAAGCCCCATCAGTTTCACATACCCTTTATTGATAAAACGCTGCACGGCGGGAGGGAACTCTTTGGAGGCGAATTTTCCAAAAGCATTGGAGATGACAGAGGTAAAGTGTTTATTCATTGGTTTTCCTGTGATTAGATCAGCTGTCTTACTTTCAGACAGAAGTTTCATAAATATAGTTGACATTATACCATTTGTCATTGAGTGTTGGGATTGTCAGATAAAATACGATACCATCTAACTTTATTTATTTAAGGATAGCAGATGCCAGCATACGTACTTTTTGATACAGAAACCACAGGGAACCAGGAACACGACCGCATTATACAGATAGGGGCAATGATCGTGCATAGCAAAGAGCATATCGAAGTACTTGATGAGTTCTGCATAGCACCTGTACCTATCAGTATTGAGGCGATGGAAGTACACAACATCACACCTGATATCATTGCAGACAAAGGCGTCTATGATGAAACCGACTTTGCATCAAAAGTGCTGCAGCTGAACCAAAAAGAGAACTACCTTATCGCACACAATATCTCTTTTGATCTGGCTATGCTGGAAAAAGAAGGATTTGAGAACCACTATACCCTTATCGATACACTTCGTTGTGCCAGGCACCTGCTTCCAGAAAGCCCAAACCACAGGTTACAATACCTGCGCTACGCGCTTGGACTCTACCAGATAGAACAAGCAGAAGCAGAAAAACTCGGTATCACGATCAAAGCACATGATGCCATAGGGGATGTGTTGGTGATGAAACTGCTGCTTTCAAAACTCGTGCGTCTTACACAGGAGAACTATCCAGGTGTCAATCCCATGCAAAAGCTGGCTGAACTCACACAAACACCGGTCATGATGATAACTTTTAAATTCGGAAAGTATAAAGACAGGGAGATCGCTGAAGTGGTTAATGAGGATAGAGGCTACATCCAATGGATGCGTGCCAACCTTGAGCTGGATGAAGATATGCAATATACATTGGACTATTATCTAGCTTCAGCATAGTACAAAATGATATCTTTACGACTTTAACTTCTCAGCCACTAGTTCATTCACCACTTGCGGGTTTGCTTTGCCCCCTGTGGTTTTTAGTACTTGTCCGACAAAGAATCCTAAAAGTTTGTTGTTACCTGCTTTAAACTTTGCGACATTATCGGGATTTTTTGCAATGACCTCGTCAATGATAGGCAAAATTTGTGAAGGATCGCTTATTTGCACTAGTCCTTTAGTCTCGACTATCTGTGCTGGATCTTCTCCTGTTTCAGCCATCTCTTCAAATACTTGCTTGGCGATTTTACTTGAAATGGTCCCATCATCGATCATTTTCACAAGCTCAGCTATCTGTTTAGCATTAAACTTTAGCACATCTGCTTGTTTTTCTTTTAACTCTCTTGCTACTTCATTGGCCACCATGTTAGCGATAGTGACAGGACTATTGTTTACAGACAGAGCTTCTTGATAAAAAGAAGATAGTTGCTCATCACGCGCCAGTGTATTCGCCACTTCACTGTTGAGTTTAAGTTCACCCGTGTACTTATCGAACAGTGCCTGCTCAGCTTCGCTCATAGGGGCTACTTCACCCTCTATTTGTACTTTTTTAGCTTGAGGTTTACGATCACCCTTAGGTGTGCTATCCTCTGCTTTTTTCTTATCATTTGATTTTGTTTTTTTGGCCCAAGAGTCTTTAAGACCGACAATTTTATTGAACACCGGTGCTTCATCCGTATAGTCGATAGGATCAGCATAAAAATACCCCTGTCTTTCAAACTGAAATCTCTCATCAGGCTTGTCTGTGATGACAGCAGGCTCGATCAGCGCATTTTTGATCACTTTTAAAGAGTCTGGATTGATATCTTCCAACCCTTCAGGAGCTTCTTCTTTAAACAATCTATCATAAAGCCTTACTTCCACGCTTCTAGACTCATTTGCATCTACCCATTGGATAGCACTTTTCACCTTGATACCACTGGTATCAGCACCACTTTTAGAATCACGGTGATACACTGCTTTTATCTCTATGATATTGCCATCCGCATCTTTGATCACTTCCTTGCAAGTAATGATATACGCATGTCTGAGTCTCACCGGCTGTTCTGGTGTAAGACGGTAGTACCCCTTTGGAGGGTGCTCCATAAAGTCATCACGCTCGATGTAGATCTCTCTTGAAAAAGGTATCTTTCTTGAGCCCTCTTTAGGCACATCATGCGGATAGTATGGTGCATCAAGTGCTTCTGAACCCTGATAATTTTCAATGGTGACCTTGAGTGGGTCAAGCACACACATCACACGCGGTACTTTTGTATTGAGGTCATCTCTGATACAAAACTCAAGTTGTGAAACATCCACCGTTGAGTTTGCTTTAGCGATACCTATTTGATCACAAAAGTTTAGAATAGACTCCGGTGTATACCCTCTTCTTCTATATCCGGCAACCGTAGGCAGTCTAGGGTCATCCCAGCCGCTAACCCTTCCTTTATTGACTAATTCTAAAAGCAATCTTTTACTCATGATCGTATAGTTGATAGCCAACCTTGCAAACTCATGCTGATAAGGTCTTGGCGGCTTTAGCCCAAGCGTATCAAGTACCCAGTCATAAATATCACGGTTATTTTCAAACTCCAGGGTACAGATAGAGTGTGTAACGCCTTCTATATAGTCAGACAGGCAGTGACCAAAGTCATACATTGGATACACATGCCACTTGTCTCCTGTTCGATAATGATGTGCATGCCTGATACGATATAAAAGCGGATCTCTCATTTTCATATTGGCCGCACTCATATCGATCTTGGCACGAAGGACGTGTTCACCATCTTTAAACTCACCGTTCTTCATTCTTTCAAAAAGGTCCAGGTTCTCTTCAACACTGCGCTCGGCAAATTGAGAGCGTTTGCCCGCTTCGGTCACCGTTCCGCGATATTCACGGATCTCTTCTTCGCTGAGACTGTCAACGTACGCCTTGCCCATTTTGATCAATGCAATAGCATAATCGTAGAGTTCAGGGAAGTAATCGGAAGTAAAGCGTACACTATTATCCCATTCAAATCCAAGCCACTGCACAGCATCTTTGAGTGCTTCAACATATTTCGTGTCTTCTGTAGTTGGGTTGGTATCATCCATTCTAAGGTTGCAGCGACCATGATAGTCACGAGCAATACCAAAATTTATAGCGATAGATTTGGCATGTCCAATGTGTGGGAAACCATTAGGCTCTGGAGGAAACCTTGTATGAATCTCTTTATACTTGCCTGATTCTAAGTCCTCTTCAACGATCGTACGTAAAAAATCTTTGCTCTCACTCATTATTATTAAACCTTTTGATTTTAAAGTGGTATTTTATCCAATTAGAGCTTATCACATCTTAGGTAAGGCGTTTTGTCTTACGAGAAATGGTCGGTTGCGTAACGAGAGAGGTTCGACTAAGTGAAAAGTATAGCCAACCTATGGCTCTTTAACATATTTATAAATTAAACCCACTATAATAACACTCTTAGAAACTCACAACTTTTGGAGTAAGATACATGCTTAGATTTGCCCCATCACCTACCGGTGATATGCACATAGGAAACCTTCGTGTAGCGATATTCAACTACATGGTAGCCAAACAAAAAGATGTCAACTTCCTTGTACGTATAGAAGATACGGATAAAGAGCGAAACATCACTGGCAAAGATACTGAGATCATGGATATCCTTGAGAAGTTTGCGCTTCCTCACGACAGCGTCTCTCACCAGAGTGATAGCCTCCATATACACCAGACCCTGGCGATCAGGCTCCTTGAAGAGAGAAAAGCATTTGTCTGTACCTGTACCCCTGAGCAGCTTGACGCTGACAGCTACAGTGGCCGGTGTTCTGACGTAGGTGCTGAAGAGCTTCACAAGCTCAAAGAAGAGAAGACGCCATTTGTCGTGCGTATCAAGGCTCCAGATGCACCGATAGTCACCCATGACCTTATCAAGGGAGATATCGAAACAACAGCCAAGGATGTAGACTCTTTTGTGATCTTAAAGACTGACGGCACACCAACGTATAACTTTGCGTGTGCGTGTGATGATATGATCTCAGGCGTCAGCCTCATCATCCGTAGTGAGGAACACCTTCCGAACACTCCGAAACAAACACATATCAAAACACTTCTTGGCTATGAGCAGGAGACAGACTATGCACATCTGCCTAGCCTACTTAACAGTGCAGGTGAGAAGATGGACATGCATGCTGATACCAGCTCGGTCAAGTGGCTCTTCGAACAGGGATTCATACCCGATGCGATCGCCAATTATCTGATCATGTTTGGCAACCAGACACCGACAGAGATCTTCACTATGCCTGAGGCACTGGAGTGGTTTGATCTAAGCAAACTTTCGAAGTCCCCTGTAAAGTTTGATATCGATACACTTCGTTCTATCAACAGAGAACACCTGAAACGCATCGATGACAAACGTCTCTCTACACTTTTTGGTTTTGCAGATGAAAACATCGGAAAACTGGCCAAACTCTACCTTGAGGAGGCAAGTACGATCAACGAACTTGAATCGAAGATCAACCCTATCTTTGCACCTAAAGATTTTGAAGGTGAATGGGGTCCACAGATGCAGACGATGGAAGAGATCATCCAGGGTGCCCCGATGATAGACGACTTTGATGACTTTAAAGCACACATCGTGCATATGAGCGGACTAAAAGGCGAGGAGTTCTTTAAACCTCTAAGACTCATCCTCACAGGTGCGGAATATGGACCGGAACTTTCCGAGATCTATCCGCTTATTAAAGCTTATCTATTGGAGATTGCCTCATGAGTGCCCTTATCTACGCTATTGTACAGACCTTACACACCGTTATCAACCTTTACATTTGGATCGTCATTATCGCTGCACTGCTAAGTTTTGTACGACCTGACCCATACAACCCTGTTGTACAGATACTCCATCGTCTTACAGAGCCTGTATTGAGCTTCATTAGACAGAAAATGCCGTTTGTTGTCTTATCAGGTATTGACCTTTCACCTTTGGTTGTGATCTTAGGTTTGCAGCTGATCGATAATTTTATGATGCGTGCTCTGTTGGGCTAAGGTATGAAAGTGAAATCACTTTTACTTTCGACACTGCTGGTATTTCTACTGGGATCTTCGTCTCTTTATGCTAAAAAGTTTAGCTATGAACAAATACATGAAATGCCGCGAAGTTTAGAGAAAGATTACTATATTTGGCGTTTTTTATCACAGATCACCACTACAGCTTCTGAAGCAAAGAACATTATCAAAGAAGCCAGCAGACTCAATAACAAACTTCGTACTGCCTACCGAACCCGTACCGGCCAAAATCCTCCCAAACTTAAACCCTACTATCTAGGGGGAAGTACAACTAAAGATGCAGTGAATGCATGGAAAAAAAGAACTCAGGCACACAAACATTTTAATCAGGGGCTTGCACTGATGCAGCAGAAAAAGCCCAAACATGCAGCAGATTATTTCGAAAGAGCACGTCAAGAATATGCTAAACCTTATGATATAGACAAAACCCTTTTCTGGCTTTACTTGAGCACCAAAGAGGATGAATATCTCAAACATTTGCGAGAGAGCTGCCATGTCAATATCTATACCTTAATGGCAGCAGATACCGTCAACGGCAAATATCCTAAAACCATTACCGAGTCCCTTTGGAAAAGCAGTACATGGGGGTTTGATATCGAAGATCCCATCGATTGGGCAAAAGTAAAGCAGAAGATGAATTCCGGTGTGGACTTGCATGATTTGGCCGATGACCATAAATCACAAGAGTGTATCGGGATCTATACCTATCTTAAAGCAAAAGCCTGCAACTATACTGAGTCATACTTTCCTATGCCGTACCGTGATGCAATGAAAGACATGACCCCCGAACGCCAAGCACTTATCTATGCGATCGCCAGACAGGAGAGCCGCTTTGTACCGGCCTCAGTGTCACGTTCTTTTGCCTTGGGCATGATGCAGTTCATGCCGTTTCTCGTCAAACATGTAGCCAAAGAAAAAGGAGAAGAGATAGACCTCGATGATATGTTTAATCCCTATAAGGCCATAGAGTATGCCGACCATCATCTTGATTATCTGACCAAATACCTTTATCATCCGCTTTTCATTGCCTATGCGTATAATGGAGGTATCGGATTTACACGAAGGCATATACAAAACAGACGTAACTTCAGAAAAGGTCCTTACGAGCCTTATATGAGTATGGAAAAAATGGGAAATGAGGAAGCCAAAGAGTATGGGAAAAAAGTACTGGCAAATTATGTGATCTACTTAAATAAACTGGGGGTGATCACCCGCATCTTTCCTCTTCTGAAAACACTTGCTACGCCTTCCCTCACAGACAGGTTCAGGAAATAGCAGTCGAAAGCCATACGATCAAAATATCTCTTTTTTCAACACATATTTGCCTACCTTAGCAAAATGGAGCACCCCGTCTCCATAGGCTTTATTTTTAAAAACAAGGGTAAGGCTTTTACTCTCTTCATGAGGGAAAGTCACTAGATAATAGCTGCTCCACTCTGTGACAAGAGAAATTTCTGTTAATCTTTCATCATTCAGGTCAAGCGGTACTACTACTTTGGGTCCCTGTCCGTTTAATGTTAAAGCATTCTCTAGTTTAACCGATCCTGTCGCATCTTCATCATGTAGATGGATACCTACGATGAACACTTCATCCCGTCTGTCTTGCTTGTCAAAATTTTGTTCATACAAATAGGTAGCTGTCAACATGACATTTGTCATACCGCCGTTATAAAGTTGTAGTTTTTCTGTTTTTTGCAGCTGTTTATGGTACCTGATCTTCTTATCATACGCTTGTAACAGATCACTCTCTTGTTTTGATGTACAGCCCAAAAGAAGTACAATGGCCATGAATGTTATGATGAATCTCACCATTGACTCCCCTCTAAAAATTTTAGTGATTTTAACATAGTTTCAATAAAGATTTATGTATAATCACTTTAAAAGGTTTTTCGTGAGCAAAAGAGTTGCAATAGCATTTACAGGCCCTTCCAACAGTGGTAAGACCACGCTTGTTGAAAAAATCGCCAGGATATTGATCAAAGAGCGTAAAGTTGCCATCATCAAAAATGATCCCAAAGACAAAGCACAGTTTGACACTGAGGGCAAAGACAGTTACAAGTTCTCACAAACAGGTGCCGAAGTGGTCATAACATCTCCTACCCGTACCACCTATTTCTCTCAAAGAGAAAAAACGCTGGATGAGATCGTAGAGATGATACATGACTTTGAGATCCTGCTCGTAGAAGGTTTAAAAACACTGCCGCTGCCCCGTATTGCTGTTTTTCGAAACAAGATCGATGAGAGCTATTTTGAGTGCAGCGAAGCCATCGCCATTGATGACACGATAGATCTTGCAGCCTATACCATACCAGACGATATAGATATACTCGACCTTAACAACACTGCAGAGATCATTGCGTGGGTCAACGCACATGCAAAAAACATATAAAAGGATACACTAAATGCTAACAATATTTGACACCATCAAAGATATCGCGATCAAGATAGATCATGCTATCAAAACTGAGGACCTTGGGTACAGCGATAGCTCCAACACATCAGGAGAGGAACAGCTGAAGCTTGATGTAAAAAGTGACTATATCGTAGAAGAGGCATTTAAAGATGTATCCATAGTCAAAGCACTGGTGAGTGAAGAGAAAGAAGGGGTATTGGCACTGCATGAAGACGGAAAATATACGGTTTGCTACGATCCACTGGATGGATCGAGCCTTGCAGACGTCAACCTTTCTGTCGGCTCTATTTTCGGTATCTACGAAGGGGAGCTCAACGGTGAGAACCTGGTAGCATCTGCCTATGTCGTCTATGGACCCCGTATCGAACTTGTATTGGCTACCAAAGAGGAGAAACCTAAACACTACAGAGCACAAGATGGTCTGTTTAACTTCATCTCTGAGATCACGCTGAAGGATAAAGGAAATATCAATGCACCGGGAGGTACCCAGCAAAACTGGCCTGAACACCATAAGCGCTATGTGGATGCGCTTTTCAAAGATGGATATCGCCTTCGATATTCAGGCGGAATGGTACCTGACCTCCACCAGATACTGCTCAAAGGCGGCGGAATGTTCTCTTATCCGGGTACCTCAGACAAACCAAAGGGAAAACTACGACAACTGTTTGAAGTACTCCCTTTTGCTTTCATATTCGAACAGGCTGGCGGGCATGCGATCAATGAACAGGGCATAAGGCTCCTGGACCTTGTCCCTGCACACCCGCATGACACTACACCTTGTTTTTTGGGGTCAACCTATGAAATGATCGCACTAAAAGCACTCTATAGGATGAAGATATAATGTCTGAACTGCAACTGGATGAATGGCAGATAGCACTGACACAAAAAAAAGCTGAGCTGGAGTCCTGCCAGGCAGAACATCAGCTCAAAAGCTGCATGGGTTGCGACAAGCTTCTTGACTGTGAAGTACGTGATGCATACGTGAAGGCTGTCTATGACAGTATGAGCAAAGGTGCCGGTGGTGGGTTTGAGTTTTAATCCTCACCTCTTTCTTTTGCTCTGAAAATGTAATAAAGTAGTAACACAATGAAAAAGATTGAAAAAATATTAGACGCCTTAAACTTAATATACTACGACTACAACCCCAAAACGCATACCTTGGAACCTGATCAAAACTGGTCCCAAGATGTTTTGTACTTGGAACTTATAAAGATCACCCATGCGCTTACTACCCATAAAATACACTTTTTCATCAATGAAGACAACTCCATACTGATCTCTGAGTCTAATTCGCTGATCTCCAAAATTAAAAAATATGTTCAGACCACACTGGAAAATATAAAGAACAATAGAATGAATATCTATATTTTAAGTGACAAAAAGGTCAAGTGGGCAAAAAACCTACCTGTTTTTAAAATAGAAACTATCGAGCAAAGTGTTGATCTTAGCAGTTATGATGCTTTGATCTTTACATCAAAAAATGCCATATATGCGATCGATGCCATGGATAATACCTGGAAAAAGAAACCTGCTTATGTCATAGCGCCACAAACAGCCAAGATCGTAAAACATTTAAAGGGTACGCTTGCCTATGCAGGAAAAGAAAAGCATGGAAATAAGTTTGCATTAGAGCTGGCAGAGAAATTAAAAAATAAAAAAGTGCTTTATGTCAGAGGGGCTAAAGTGGTCTCAGACCTTGTCAATATATTAAACAGCCATCATGTCGCATGTGAAGAACTGATAGTATATAAAACTGTATGCCGAACATTGGACACAGAGGTGAAATTGCCCAAAAACTCAACCATAATATTTTCTTCCCCCTCCACTATCACATGTTTTTTAAAAAACATCACGTGGGATGAAAGTTTTAAAGCCGTTTCCATAGGAGATACTACGGCACAATATTTCCCATCCTATATCACCCCGGTCATTGCTGATACCACTTCACTGGACTCCTGTGTCAAAAAAGCCATAGAGATCAACAGCATACGCTAGGCCCTACCATCAGTACCTAGGGAACTCCTGGTAAGACAGCCCCTTTATTTGCTTCGATCAATGTGATCTTTTGCGCTTTGTTCATCTTTTTTTTGATCAAGTATTCACGTTTGGACGCCGAACTCCTATCGGGATATTTTTCGCTGTAAACCAGGGTTACAGGCCGTCTGTTACGTGTATACTTGGCACCTTTATCTGAGCTGTTATGTTCATCCAGCCTGCGCTGTACATCTGTAGCAATACCTGTATAAAGGGTATCGTCTGCACACTTGACTATATACACATAATACATACGTAAATTTTACTTCTCATTTTCAAGTGCATGTTGTTTGTAATATACACGGATAGGATCATAAGAGATAAAAAATTTGTCTGAATATACTTCTGTTTTTATCAATACATCTTTTCTTAACAGTTCATAGATCGATCTGTAATAGAGCGTGATCATAGTTGGCCTGCCCGAGAGTCTCTTCAAATCACTGATCTCAATGAAATACTCCCGTTCCATACCGATAAATTTATAACACTTTTTCCCACTAAACGTATAGACCTCTTTTTTGTAGGTACGACGCTTTTGGATCTCTTCACGCTTTTGGGTACTGAGTCTATTTTCATTCAGTTTTTGAAGGATCTGTTTCTTTTCTTCTTCTGTATAGGAGCCTTTTTTGCCTGAAGCCTCTTCCTGGGCTCTTTGATGAATGAGTCTTTGCTCATTCAATCTATCCATGATGAATTGCTTTTCTTCAGCCGTGTAGGTCTCTTTCTTCGAAAAATTTTCTAGATCTAACTTTCCAGTTGGATGCTTATCCATGCTTATCCTTTTAGATTCTCCACATCTTTCCCATATTACATTATAACATTAGAAACATTATTTTATAAAATTACCCATACTACAGCAGTTTTTAGTTAAAATATCTTCTAAATTTACTCTACAAACTCATTTGTTTAAGGAACTGCAAACTATGTCTTGTCACAAAAAATCTTATATTACCACCCCGATCTATTATGTTAATGACATCGCCCACATCGGCCATGCCTATACAACCATCATCGCAGACACACTTGCCCGTTACTCCCGTATGTCAGGATTAGATACTTTCTTTCTTACCGGTACGGATGAACATGGTCAGAAAATTGAAGAAGCTGCAAAATCAAGAGGTAAATCTACCCAGGATTACGCAGATGAGATCTCTGCAAACTTTAAAAATCTTTGGGATGATTTTGATATCTCTTATGATAAATTTATCAGAACAACAGATGAAGACCATATGAAAGGGGTACAAAAAGCCTTTTCCGTCATGTATGAAAAAGGGGATATTTATAAAGATACCTATAAAGGTCACTACTGCATCTCTTGTGAAACCTTCTTCCCTGCGATACAACTTGTAGATGATGAGTTTTGTCCTGAATGCGGTAAAAGTACCACAGTGGTAGAAGAAGAGAGTTATTTCTTTAGGCTCTCCAACTATCAAGATAAATTACTTCAGTATTATGAAGAGCATCCGGATTTCATCTTGCCTAAGAGTAAAAGAAATGAAGTGATCCGTTTTGTGGAAGGCGGCCTACAGGACCTTTCAATTACTAGAACCAGTTTTGACTGGGGTGTGAAGCTTCCAGCAGAGATCGACGACCCTAAACATGTAATGTATGTATGGTTGGATGCTCTCATGAACTATGTGACGGCACTTGGCTATGGTACAGATGAAGCAAACATGGACCAGTGGCCTGCCCGTGTACAGCTCATCGGGAAAGATATTTTACGTTTTCATGCGATCTACTGGCCGGCATTTCTGATGAGTATTGATCTTCCTTTGCCTACGCATATCGCTGCACACGGTTGGTGGACACGCGATGGAGAAAAGATGAGTAAATCAAAAGGGAATGTAGTCAATCCTAGAGAAGTGGCAGATGCCTATGGACTGGATAACTTCCGTTACTTTATGCTTAGAGAAGTACCATTTGGCGGAGACGGTGACTTTAGCCAAAAGGCACTCATAGACCGTATCAATTCTGATCTAGGTAATGACCTTGGAAACCTGATGAACCGTCTCATAGGGATGAGCGGCAAGTACTTTGACGGCAGGGTTGACTCATCCAATGTAGGCAAGTACTATCAGGCTGAACTGGATGAAGTGCATGCAGCTCTGAGCAATTTGGAACCTCTGCTCTTTGATATGCAGATACACCGATACCTTGAAGAGCTCTGGAAACCACTCACCGTAGCCAACAAAGCTATCGACAAATACCAGCCATGGACACTGATGAAAGAAGGAAAAGAAGAAGAGGCGATGGCGCTGAACGGACTGATCGCTGGCATACTTGCAAAAGTATCTATTATGCTTTCGCCTGTGATGCCTGCTGTGTGTCAAAAGATCTCAGATGCATTACACTTCACTATAGACAATGACTCCTGGAACAGCATGATAAAAGAGTCAAAGCTTCTTGAGCCATTTGTCTTAGAGAAAATAGACCCTCTCTTTCCTCGTATAGAAGCACCTCTACTCGAACAGGCAGAACCTGTAGATGAAAAACCGGAAGCGAAACCGGAAAAGAAACCTGAAACCAAGGAACCGGCAAAAGAAGAAGGTGTTGCGCTTATAGGCATCGACCAGTTTTTCCAAACCTCACTTAAAGTGGGTACGGTTGTGAAAGCAGAAGAGGTACCAAAGAGTAAAAAACTCCTTTTACTCCAGGTAGATATAGGCGAAGAGGCACCCAGACAAGTGGTGGCAGGTATCAAAGAGTGGTACTCTACAGAAGATATGTTAGACACCCAAGTGTGTGTCGTGGCAAACCTTAAACCTGCCAAACTGATGGGTCTGAAAAGTGAAGGTATGCTCCTTGCAGCCAAAGATGAAGATGGGCTATGTATGATACGTCCTGAAAAGCCTAAAACGGCTGGAACACCCATAGGTTAAGTATGAAAATAGAAGATATACTGAACCTGACAGAGGGAACACTTACCAACACACCTAAAATACATGCGATAGAAGCTGCTACCGTTTACTACTCTAAAGTAGAACACGGAGATCTTTTCTTCTCTTCCAATCAGGAAGAGATAGACCAGGCTATCGCCAATGGAGCCTATGCCATTGTCTATGATGATGATACCATTGTCAGAAAAGATGATGAAATAGCCTGGATAAAGGTATCAGATATTCAACTGGCAGCCTTTAAACTCATCCGATATGTCACCATCAAAAAAGAGGCCCAGTTCTACTTGCTTTCCGAACATGAACTGACATTTTTGAAGATGATACTGTTACATAAAAGCAACATTGCTTTCATTTCAAATGATTGGAGAAAAGCATTTGAGCAGATACTGAACTCTGATGATTCTCTCTTTGTAGGTTCTGACAAGGAGCTGATGCAGCTTATCAAACCGGATGTACTAAAACTGAACAAAGAAGTGGATGGCTACCTTATATCTGATACACTCTTTCGAAGTACCTTTAAAGTAGGCGGCTTTGTGTATCAGGAAAAGGAATTGATCCCTTTTCATCTGGAGTACCTGCTTCGTGTGATCGATTTTTGTGAAATACATGAGCTTCCCTACTCGGTCGAACGTCTGAAGTATACCAAGCACTTTACGCCTGTCTTCATTGATGGAAAGCTGAAAAGCACCAAAGCAAGTAAAAGTGATAAAGTAGCCATTTTTACCGACAACCTCTCAGATATCACCAAAGCAAGAGAGTATGTCATGCGAAGCAACATGTGGGTAAAGAGTATTGTCATGACACCCCCTAAAACCAAAGTGCCCGGTATTGACCATCCTCACTGGTTTGAAACGAAAGAAGAGTTACAGGAGATGCTTAAAAACATGCACTATAACTATGCTTTCATCTATAACGCAGATAAAAGCATGTTACATACGATCCAAGAAGAGTATTCGCTCTTCTAGTCATCTAACAGCACGTCTCATACCGGGGAGTGCTGTTATTTCTTTATCACAACCATATTGCTTCCATTATCTCCCATGAGTTCACAGCCATAGATCCTGCAAAGGACTTCAAAGGTCCGGACCGTAAAAAAAACGATATGCGTAGGGTCCTGGTGGTAGTACCATTTTTTAAAAGCTTCTCTGTCATTGGCATGAAACTGCGTTTGCAGGGCCAAGTAACCGCCCTCTTCCAATCGTTCCAGTAAACTTTCAAATACTTCTCTTGGCTGATGCAAATGCTCAAACACTTCTGTAGAGACGATCAAGTCATACTTCTTAGTATCATTCAGGGTATCAGGATGATAGATCGGGTCAAAATAATCACACGCTATCCCCTCTTTTTCTAACATCTTAGAGAGCAGTGAGGTGGCACCGCAACCAAAATCCAAAGCGTGTTTTGGCTTCCCCGCCAAAGGCAATATAAAATCTATAAAACGCTGAAAGTAAGCTTGATATCCTGCATCATTCTCATCATTCTCATGAAGATCATAACGCGCTTCCTGTAGAGATAAGGCTTGATAATATTCCGGTGATTTAAAAATATATTCGCAGTTGTCACAGTGATAGTATCTGATCTTTGTTTTCTCATCTACGAATGACCCGCAACTATTATGACAAATATGGCACTTCATTTCACCCCTTTAAAACGATTGTTATGTTACTATTTAATCTATTAATCCAAGGACAATGTAGCAATGAAAAGAAGAGATTTTATAGCCGGTACAGCCATAGGTGCTACCGCTTTGGCACTCAATGGATGCCATAGAGAAGAAAAAACGACCCAAGGTGTTTCTTCTCATATCAACAGAGGTAAAAAAATAACACTCAAACTGGCAACTTCATGGCCTGCGCACTTTCCCATCATGGGTACAGGCGTGGATCATTTTGCCAAGCGCTGTTCTGAACTGAGCGGAGGAACGCTTGAGATCAAAGTCTATCCTAAAAATATCCTCGTGCCAGCGCTGCAAGTCTTTGACTCTACCTCTGCCGCGCAGATAGATGCCTTTCACTCGGGTGTCTACTACTGGAAAGGAAAAAACCCTGCATTTTCGATCTTCGGAGGTATGCCCCTGGGGCTTACCAGCGAAGAGATGATCACCTGGATGAAATTTGGCGGAGGGTATGAACTTTGGCGTGAAATGTACGCTAAGTTCAACCTCTATCCGCTGATAGGAGGAACTACAGGCCCCCAGATGGGCGGATGGTTCAAAAAAGAGATCAACTCACTGGCAGACCTCAAGGGTCTGAAGATGCGCATTCCCGGCCTTGGCGGAGAAGTGATGAAGAAACTGGGTGTCAACCCTGTACTGCTGCCGGCAGGAGAGATATACACTTCCCTTGAACGTGGTACGATCGATGCTACAGAATGGGTAGGACCTGCACTGGACAGGATGATGGGCTTTGATAAAGCAGCGCCCTACTACTATACAGGATGGCATGAGCCGGGCTCTATACTTGAAATTACGTTTAACAAAGCCCGCTGGGAAAAACTCAGTCCTGAACACCGGGCTATCATCACTGCGGCCAGTGAAGAGATGACCAGCAATATCCTGCAAGAGTTCCGCTATAAAAATGCCAAAGCCCTTCAAGAGCTGCCGGAGCATGTACAGATCAGAACCTTCCCTAAAGATATGATGGATGCAGCCAAAGTCGCACTGAGTGAAGTACTGGAAGCTGAGAGTGCCAAAAGCAGTGATTTTAAACGTGTATTAAAAAGTTACCAAGACTTCTTCCAGCTCAACAAACCCTGGGATGACATCAGTACCAGAAACTTTTTAAATATCCGAGGGTAACGCTAATACTTCTTATTGGTATGTTCGAGTAGATCTTTTTCACTCAGGTCAGCCATAAGACCAGTAAGGTTACGC